>Ga0102589_1002396_pt1 | contig 21879 bp, 21 predicted proteins | sample AraplaMF_Col_mLB_FD_76858 | JGI IMG/M metagenome (GOLD analysis project Ga0102589, IMG submission 76858) | Arabidopsis root microbial communities from the University of North Carolina, USA - plate scrape MF_Col_mLB | ecosystem: Host-associated > Plants > Roots > Endosphere | place: USA... | reverse complement strand
AAATCTGAAGTAAAAGGTTATGACATCACGAATACAAAGGTAGCGCAAACAAAAGTAGAAGGAACAAAGACGTGGAAAGATGGCAATGCGACAGATCGTCCGAAAACGATCAAAGTAGACTTATTACAAGATGGTCAGGTCATCACAACGCAAGAAGTAAGTGAAGCAACAGGTTGGAAATATACCTTTAAAGATTTAGCGACATATGATGCGAATGGAGTAGCGTACAAGTATGAAGTGAAAGAACAACCGGTAGAAGGATATAAATCTGAAGTAAAAGGTTATGACATCACGAATACAAAGGTAGCGCAAACAAAAGTAGAAGGAACAAAGACGTGGAAAGATGGCAATGCGACAGATCGTCCGAAAACGATCAAAGTAGACTTATTACGAGATGGTCAGGTCATCACGACGCAAGAAGTAAGTGAAGCAACAGGTTGGAAATATACATTCAAAGATTTAGCGGCATATGATGCGAATGGAAAAGCGTACAAGTATGAAGTGAAAGAACAGCCAGTAGACGGATATAAATCAGAAGTAAAAGGTTATGACATCACGAATACGAAAGTAGCGCAAACAACAGTAGAAGGAACGAAAACTTGGAATGACAACAATGCATCAGATAGACCGTCAACAATCAAAGTAGACTTATTACAAAATGATAACGTCATTCAAACACAAGATGTAACAGCATTAAATGGTTGGAAGTTTACATTTGCAGATTTAGAAGCATACGATGCGAATGGAGTAGCGTACAAGTATGAAGTGAAAGAACAACCAATTGCGGGATATAAATCTAGCGTAAGCGGTTATGACATCACGAATATAAAAGTAGGCGAAACGAAAGTAGAAGGAACAAAGACGTGGAAAGATAACAACGCAACAAATCGCCCAAGCGTAGTAAAAGTAGAGTTACTACAAAATGGTAAAGTAGTAGAAACAAAAGAAGTAACAGCGGAAACAAATTGGAAGTATGCATTTGAAAAACTCCAAGCATACGATACAAACGGAGTAGCGTACAAGTATGAAGTGAAAGAACAACCAATTGCAGGATATAAATCTAGCGTAAGTGGTTATGACATCACAAATACAAAAGTAGGCGAAACGAAAGTAGAAGGAACAAAAACGTGGAAGGATGATAACGCAACAAATCGTCCGAAAACAATCAAAGTAGACTTACTACAAAATGGTCAAGTGATTGCGACACAAGAAGTAAGTGAAGCAACAGGTTGGAAATATACATTCAAAGATTTAGCGGCATACGATGTAGAAGGTAAGGCATACAAGTATGAAGTGAAAGAACAACCAGTAGATGGATACAAATCAGAAGTAAAAGGTAATGACATCACAAATACAAAAGTAGGTCAAACAAAAGTAGAAGGAACAAAAACGTGGAAAGATGATAACACAACAGATCGTCCGAAAACAATCAAAGTAGACTTACTACAAAATGGCCAAGTGATTGCGACACAAGAAGTAAGTGAAGCAAGCGACTGGAAGTATGCATTTAAAGACTTAGCGGCATATGATGTAGAAGGTAAGGCATACAAGTATGAAGTGAAAGAACAACCGGTAGCTGGATACAAATCAGAAGTAAAAGGTAATGACATCACAAATACAAAAGTAGGCGAAACGAAAGTAGAAGGAACGAAGACGTGGAAAGATGATAACGCAACGGATCGTCCGAAAACAATCAAAGTAGACTTACTACAAAATGGCCAAGTGATTGCGACGCAAGAAGTAAGTGAAGCAAATAACTGGAAGTATGCGTTTAAAGACTTAGCGGCATATGATGCTGAAGGAAAAGCGTACAAGTATGAAGTGAAAGAACAACCAGTAGATGGATATAAATCAGAAGTAAAAGGTTATGACATTACGAATACAAAAATAAAAGATGGAACAGTTGTTGATCCTATAGAAAATGCACCGCCAAAGGTTGATACAAAAGTTCCACCAACAAAAGAAAATACACCTTCAAAGGATGATTCGAAAGTTCAACCAACAAAAGAAAATACATCTTCAAAGACTAATACAGAGGTTTCGCCTACTAAAGAAAATAATAAGACGTCAGCATGGCTTCCTAAAACAGGTGGAACATCAATGGAGATGATTTCTATCATTGCAGGTATGTTGATGTTGATTTTAGGTGGAGTCCTATTTGCCCGTCAAAGGATGAGATAGCTGATATAAGGAATTTATAAACTTTGAAAATGCTCATACTATCAGCTAAGCAATATGTTGTTAACGATAAGCGGCTTAGTAAAGATAGCAGGGAAATATAGATTGTTTTTTGTTTGTACAAAGATTATAAACTAAGTTTATAAGTATGATTTAGAATTAAATAGTTTATATAAAAGTAAGAGGATAATAGATTTACTTATAGCGTGCCGTTGATTCAGAAAGAAATACATTTGATTTTTATTTAGGTGAAACAAGAAAGTAAAAGGCCGCAGAGCGTTTTTTAAGAAAGCTTTGCGGCCTTTTATGTTTTAACCATTGTTTTATTATTCTATACAAGTACGCAGTTAATCCTATGGTAATTCAGAATAAGATTATCATTGTAATAGGTAATGGTTTCTAGTTTGAAAATTTATATCGGGAGTCTTAAAGATACGGTAAATATAAAGGAGATGGGTTAAATAATGAAATACACACTTAAAGATCTTATAAATATAGACAAGTTTAAGAATATAACAGAGCAATTTTATAATTTAACTAAAGTTCCATTCTGTCTCCTTGATAATAATCAAAATGTTATATTTTCCAAAGGTGACCCTTTTTTTCATAACCAAAAAATCCAAATGTCCCAAGAAAGGCATATTCCCATCATTATTGAGCAGGAACATATAGCAAGCTTTGTTATAGGAGCAAGTATCAATAAAGAGGTTATTGCGGATTCTCATATAACTCATTTTAAATGCATTGCAAATTTAATTGAAGAGATGGCAACACAACAATTACACCTTAAAAAAATTCATGAACAAGATTCACAAATGAATGTGATAACAAATCATGAGGAAATTTGTTTAGGTACTATATTACAAAATATGCCGATTATGATTAATGCTATTGATGAAAAAGGAAATATTATTATGTGGAATCGGGAATGTGAATTAGTAACGGGATATAATGCAGATGAAATAATTAACAATCCAAAAGCGATGAAATTGCTATATCCTCATAGACCTAATTGTAACGATTTGTTGCAAAATGGTCACGATTTTAGAGATTGGGAGATGGATATCACATGTAAAAATGGTGAGATAAAAACTATTATGTGGTCCAATATATTACATAGTATTCCAACTTTAGGATGGAGTATCGGAGCAATTGGAATTGATATAACTAAGCGTAAGAGGATGGAAGAAAAGCTTAAACAAACATCGACTGAACTAGAATTAATTTTTAAGGCAATTCCTGATTTGTATTTTTTGTCAGAAATTGATGGGACCATTAAGGATTGTAAAGTTAATTCCGTATCCAAATTTTATGTTCCAATTGAAGAATTTATAGGGAAGAAATTCCAAGAGATAGTACCAGTTCCTATCATAAAGCAATTTGAGAAGGCTATTAATCAAATAAAAACTTCGTCCGCTCCTGTATTAATAGATTATTCTCTACAACTAGATGATGAAATTTATTATTTTGAAGCAAGACTTTTACCGCTTTTTGAGGATAAAATTATGATTATTGTACGTGATATAACAGAGCGTACAATAACAACGGAATTATTACAGAAATCAGACACCCTTAATGCAGTAGGGCAATTGGCAGCTGGGGTCGCTCATGAAGTTCGTAACCCATTAACAGTAATTAAAGGGTTCATACAATTATTGCAGCAGGAAGTAGGGAAGGATAAAGAATATTTAAGCCTAATGCTTTCTGAAATCAGTAGTATTGAAAAAGTTATTCAAGAATTTTTATCTATTGCAAAACCGAATGCTGCAGTATTTGAACCGAAAAGCCTTTGTACTATATTAGGGAATGTAGTCGACTTAATAAGTACACAAGCAATTATGAAGAATATTCGTATTGCATTGAATATGGATGTTGAAAACTTATTGATTGAGTGTTGCGAAATTCAATTAAAACAAGTTTTCTATAGTATTTTACAAAATTCTATTGAGGCTATACAAAATGGTCAAGAAATCATCATTAATGTGAAAAAACATAATAGTACCGAGGTTAAGATTTGTATTTTAGATAAAGGGATAGGTATTCCTTCAGAAAGAATTAAAAGACTAGGTGAACCTTTCTATAGTACAAAAGAAAAGGGGACGGGTGTTGGGCTCATGATGAGTTACCGAATTATTGAAAGTCATGGTGGGAAAATAAGTATAAAAAGCCAAGTTGGGAAAGGAACTACTGTTACTCTGTTTTTCCCAATTTATAATGGTGACTCAGTTGGTGATATTAGTCCAAATAGCATGTAATTATAACTAGCAAATAAATCTCTGAAAATGAAAAAAATAAACTATTATCTTGTAGAAACATAGGTGGTATGAAGTAATTTGATCGGGCGAAGAAACTGGATTTAATAGGGATAATGTAACTTGAATTTGAAGTACAACCCCTAGTTTCAGTAGACGTTATATTTTATGCATAGAAGTAAGAGGCTCCTTTCAAAATTCACTTAAAAAAGTTAGATTCATAATGTAACGGGAGATAAAAAATAGGAAAAAGAAGGGTGCTCTAAATACGATTTAGGCTAAGTCGTATGTATATCTTTAAAGTGAAAAGTTTCTTTTTCTCAGCTGTAGAAAAAGAAACTTTTTTACTTCAGTGATAATTTTTTATGATATTTGTGAAAGGGTTTTGTTATATTTTTGAAAGAAAAATGTAATGTATATAAATTAATATGAACTTACGAATATTGATTTTATATCATTCGCCATTGATGGAGCAACAGAGGAGATTTAATGTATGAAAACAAGAATTGCAATTATAGAAGATGAAGATAGTATACGAGAGATATGTAAACGGTACTTAGAAAGGGAAGGATATGAGGTATACACTGCTGTGAACGGAGCAGAAGGATGGAATGTATTTCAACAATTTCAACCGGATCTAATTATTTTAGATTTGATGATGCCAGAAAAAGATGGTTGGGAACTATGTGAGGAGATTCGCCAACATTCCAATGTACCGATCATCATGTTAACCGCGAGGGGAGAAGAAAGAGAGCGGATTTTAGGACTAACAATGGGGGCGGATGATTATGTAACAAAACCCTTTTCGCCTCGTGAATTAGTATTGAGGGTACAAATTATACTAAGAAGAGGAAATCAAGTAACACCTCAAGGAATAGAGCCTGAATCAGGAATGATAGAGTTTCTAGATTTGAAAATTGACCCAACGAAAAGACGTGTATTTGTTTGTCAATATGAAATAGAGCTAACGGTTAAAGAGTTTGAGGTGCTTTATCTCATGGCAAAACATCCTAAACAGGTGTTTTCACGCTCTCAACTTCTTGAACAAATTTGGGGATTTGGGTATGAAGGCTGCACAAATGCAGTAACTGTATTAATGAGCCGTTTACGTGAGAAATTGGAGAAACATACAACAAAGAATCGTTGGGTTCAAACTGTTTGGGGCATCGGTTATTGTTTTGAACCAGATGGAGGAAGCGATAAATGAAGTTACGAAATCAACTTTTATTGATGAATCTATTAAGCACGGGAATCATGGTAATTTCTATATGGTACAGTGAAAGGCAAATGTTACTTAGACCAGAACAGACACGATTATTAATAGTGATAGTAATTGTAGCTATGATTATTTCTACGATCATTTATTGGTTAATGACACGTCCTATAATGAGATCTATTCAAAATTTAATTGCCTTAACCAAACAATTTAGTGATAGACAATTTGGAACGATGTACATAATAGGAAAAGAACCAGAAGAGTTTAAAGAATTAGCGGAAGCTTTTCAAGAAATGGCCAAAAAACTAAACGAAAGCTTTGCTAAGTTAGAAAAAGGAGAAAAAGCACGTACAGAGCTGATTGCGAATATTTCCCACGACTTACGAACACCCATGGCTAGCATACAATTGATGATAGAAGCGTTACAAGATGGATTAATTGAAGACCCTGATATGAAACAACAATATTTAAAGACAATCCTAAATGATATACAACGATTAAGTGGATTAATTAATGATTTATTTGATCTCTCTAAGTTAGAACTTGGACAAGAAGTCTTTCATCCAAGTTTAATACATGTGGATAGCATTCTATTAAAAGTAATAGATTCACATGATATCTTATTGCAAGATAAAGAGATTGATTTGCAATTGCATGTATCTGAAACATTACCACGAATTTGGATTATGCCATGTAAAATAGCGCGAGTTATCAATAATTTGTTGCATAATGCGATTCGGCATTCTCCTACATGCGGAACAATCGAATTAATTGTAGAGGAAAATAAACAGAAGCAGCAAGTTCAATTCACTTTGTGTGATGAAGGGGAAGGGATTTCTCTAGATGATCAATTGCGTATATTTGACCGTTTTTTTAGAACGGATCCATCAAGAAGTTCACAATCTGGAGGTTCTGGGCTTGGTTTAGCTATTGCAAAATCGCTAGTTGAACTGCATAAAGGACAAATTGGTGTTCGGGACCGCCAAGATGGGAAACAGGGATGTGAATTTTGGTTTACTCTTCCTGTTACATCAGAAAAGAAATGAGGCGGTTGAAAGACTTTTGTAACATTTACGAAAGTAAATTGAAAGATATATATAATAAGATTACTGTGTCGAAGGTGATTATATTTTAATCTGAAGTGAATAGTATAAGTATAATTTCATCTTTTGTAATTTTGTAGAAATGATGAAAGAGAGGAAGAAATAACATAGGTCAAATGAAAAAAATATCTCCTGGAGCTTTAATGTGTGCTTGCTCTAGTAAGTTCGGTATCTTAATCTACTAGTTCAATCACTTCTGTTGAAAAAGAAAACCTATCATTTAGATATTGAAATGGACAGGTGCCAGAAAAAAGTTTCAATTTCAACAGGTGTAATTAAAACAGGTGATAAAAAATAGTTCGTTCAGATGTACTAGAAAAATAAAGAGTTATGGAAAAGGAACCTTATTTTTTTAACTGTCTGTATAGAATAAAAAAATGGAATCACATACATAAAAAATATATTGAATAGAGGTAACTACACGATGATTTTAAAATTATTATTTATACTTTTTGGCGTAGTCTTAGTATTATGGGGTATATATAGAATGAAAACAGATGAAGCATTTATAGGGAAAACACAAACAAGAAAAAATATTTTTAATTTCTTTATTTTAGGAGAAACAGCGGGGGTGGGACAATTCTTAAGCGGAATCGCATGTATAATTATAGGGATTTTATCTTTTATAATTAAATAGTTTATAAATAAAAGGAACACTACTTTATTAAAGTTGTGTTCCTTTTATTTTTGTCATCTATCAGATTTACAATTTATTAAATAGCAAAATAAAACAGGGAGCAAGTATAGAAAATTTCTTCCTCCTTTTTGTTTGGTTAGGAAATGATTTGTAAAATTTGTTTCTGCAATTTCCTCATCTTTCTATGTGTTAAGACGTTCTGCAATGGGACTCGTTATATCAATAAAGTAAAAAAGATTTGTGAAAGACTTTTGTAACATTTGCGAAAGAAAAATGAAAGACTTGTGAGATATTATGAAATCAATCTTACTAGTAGATGTTTAAACACGTATAGGAAATATGGAGGAAAACTAAGATGAAAAAATTAAAGCCAATAATTGGTGCAGTAAGTAGTTTAACTATGGCATTGACGATAACATCCCCTGCTTTAGCTGAAACAAAGCCTGAACAAGAGGGGAAAGTGGAAACCTTTAAAGAGGATACGAATTTAAAAGAAGGACAGAATATAATCTATGGTGATTCTGGGAAAAAGGGAATCATGATTATGGAAAAGCCTCAGGAAAATAATGATTGGGATGAGGATGGTATTCCTAATGATGTGGAAGAAAAAGGATTTAAAATTGTATTTAATGAAAAGACAGGGAAACATGAAGCTCAGTTATATGACCTAGTGCAAGACTTTGGGAAAAAGAGATTTATAACAAATCCTAAGAGTGCAAACTCAGATGGAGACCCTTTTACAGATAGCTATGAAGTGGAGCATTATGATAGTGATTCTGATATAGATTTTAACCCGATGATTGCGAATGTACCCAATCTACAAATTGCTGTAAAACGTATCGATATTACTCCTGTTGCTAGTATTACAGATTCAAATGGTGAGTCACGTACTAATACTTGGGAAAAAAGTTTATCTGTACAACATTCTTTTAATGTTGGCTTAGCTGGTGAAGGTGGTGCTGAAGGTTCAGCAGCTGGTCCTGTACCATCGGGTAAGGGATCGATAAACGTAGGGTATGGTTATTCCAATACAAAAACAGAAACTGAAAGCATCTCTAATAGTTTTGACTGGTCGACAGCAACCACTGTTGATTCATCTAAAGCCGCAAATGTGAGACTTCATCTAGAATATAAAAATACGGGTACTGCGTCTGCTGGGGATGTTTCACCCCACTTTAACATTCGATTAGGAAATAAAATTATTAATACTGTAAAGGCAACACAAGATCGTTATAAAGCAAACTTGTTAACTACAGCAAAAGGTGGAAACAATAAAACTGAAATTCTAATGGATAGTATAGAAGGGCAAGCGGATGTGAAAATTTCCCTAACACTGGATGAATTAAAAGCAGTAGAACAGGGGGCACCACTGTCTATTGAAGTCTTGCCTACTAGTACGATGAATGTGTATACAATGAAAGATGGTCAATTTGTAAATTTAGGAGATTGGTCGCATTTTGCATCAAATGTAAATGCTTCTACTACATTAGTAGAAACAAACTACGGTCCTATGCCAAAATATAGAGTCTATACACCAAGAACTGGCAAGGAAAAACCTGCTAACATTAATCATAATCTATCACTAGACGAATTCTTTGCACATACTGGGATAGCTGATAAAGGTTGGGTAGCGAATTATGTAGTAAATGGTCGTCTAAACGAGGAGCGAGAGCGTTATGGTCCAAATCGGACTCTTTTAGAACGAGGTAAGAACCTTGGTTTCTTTGATAATCGTGCACTACGGCCAACTCTATCATATAGTAGTTATGATTATAGTAAGAAAAAGATTTATGCATCGGTTATACCAGGGATATTTAATTTGAGTGATGAAATATTTGTTACGGTTCGTAATAAAAAAGGTGAGAGCCAAAAGGTAACTTTAGTTCGAAATCAGAATTCAAATGTGTATGAATCTAAAGAAAATGAACCTGTAGACATAGCAGTAAACCGTGCATCTCTTGGAGGATATCAGGCAAAGTTTGAGCTTCTTGATGCAAAAGAAAATAAAATAGAAGTCTTCACGCCTCTTGTTTCAAATAAAAGCTATCTAGAAGCTCTTGATAAATTAGTAGTAGATAATTCCGGAGAACCTATAGTTGAAGGTGAAAAATACTATTTGAAGTCAACTGTTGGTTTTTATGATGGTGTAAAGGAATCTTGGTCTGCCGGTACTATAAATCAATCAATTAACGGAAGATATGTACACTTTTCACTTAAGGGGAATAATTGGGATGGATTGAGACTAGGTCCTATCCAACAAGCAATACATGGACCAGACATTCAAGCAACACCAGTATTGATTGAAAGAAAAGGAAAATCTAAACCTGAAGAACCATTCAAAAAAGATGAAGAAGTATTTCTTAAGTTTACGAATAGTAGCCATAATAATTACCAGTATTTAAACTTTGGAAACGGTTATGATTATAGCTGGTTAGATACTGAACATAATAGATCTGCTATTAAATTAGACAAAATCCCTAATCAGAAGAGCTTCTATATAAAATCTGATTCTAATTATATAACATCTAGAGAAAATCAGTGGACTAGTTCTGTTGCAGATAATGGTATTGCCCCGCTTGTAGGTGCTGGTGAGCGTGTTTTAAAATCTGAGCATACAACTTCACCAGGTAATTATCACCAATGGGAATTAGAAAGTAGTAAGTAAAGAATGATGCGGTATATTTTCTTTTTATATAGAAGTATATAAGGTTGTAAAGATATCCGATCTTTCTGTTGGAGATATCAATCTTCTCGTTTCGGGTTATTTGCCTGATGGATATGTAGCGAAACCTAGGACGATAATACCTAAAATAATATAAGTAGTATTATAATTTAAGATGAATGCATAAAAAGAGACACTATCAAGAGTGTCTCTTTTTAGCAGCCGAATCTGCTGCAACTAGCTCCAACTATGATTAATAAGATAAAGAGCACAACTAGTAAGGTGAATCCGCCACCAAAACCACAGCCTCTACCGCAACTACCACCATATCCCATAATACTTCCTCCTTTACGTAAGAGGGGAAAACATTGTGTCACTCTTTTGTTTTAATGGATTTACGTTACTTTATATTTTTTAATGACGAATGAGCAGGTCCTTTGAGAAATGATTAAAGAAACAAATGTGTAGGAACAAAGTTAGCGAAACGAAAAGGAGTTTACAGAGGAGAGATAGTTTAGGTTTTGTTGAATGAAAGTGCGATAAAATAGTTTATTATTTAATAGAGGGATTTGGAAAAAAGTCCTTTAAATTTCAATTATATTGAATTTATGTTTTTAGTTACTAATATAACAATGGATTGTATTCGATTCGCATATAACGATCTGCCAGAAAAAGTAATTGTATTTTTCAGATAAATGAATTATTATAAAATAAGCAATTTTACAATTTTGCGAAGGTTTGAAAATGAAGAAGCTTTTACGACTTAATAAGAAGGAAAGAACAACTTTTAAGTGCGCTAAAAATGATACTCGCTTCATCATTTTCAGACCAAAGAAGAATTAGGGTACACCATCTTACTTTAAATGCGGCTATGAATCATCTAAGAGGGGGAAATGAAGTGGCAAACAAAGAATTGAAAAGGGGCTTAGAAGCACGTCATATTCAAATGATCGCTTTAGGCGGAACGATTGGTGTTGGTTTGTTTATGGGGTCAGCCAGCACGATTAAATGGACAGGTCCGTCAGTAATGCTTGCCTATGCGATTGCAGGTATTTTTATCTTCTTCATTATGCGTGCCATGGGAGAAATGTTGTATATGGAGCCAAGTACAGGTTCATTTGCGACATTTGGTCACAAGTACATTCATCCGCTAGCTGGTTATATGACAGCGTGGAGTAACTGGTTCCAGTGGGTTATCGTTGGGATGTCAGAGATTATCGCAGTTGGAGCGTATATGAACTATTGGTTCCCAGATTTACCAGCTTGGATACCTGGTATTATCGCAATGGTCATTCTTGGTGCTGCCAACTTAATTTCGGTTAAGTCGTTTGGTGAATTTGAATTTTGGTTTGCGATGATTAAAATCGTTACGATTTTATTAATGATTATTGCCGGATTCGGTCTCATTTTCTTCGGAATTGGGAACGGAGGAGAAGCAATTGGTATATCTAATCTATGGAAAAATGGTGGTTTCTTCACAGGTGGTTTTTCAGGATTCTTCTTTGCCTTATCACTTGTAGTTGGAGCATATCAAGGTGTGGAATTAATCGGGATTACTGCTGGTGAAGCGAAAAATCCGAAGAAGACACTTACAAGAGCAATTCAAAGTACAATTTGGCGTATTCTAATTTTCTATATTGGTGCTATTTTCGTTATTGTAACTGTTTATCCTTGGGATCAATTAAGTTCAATTGGTAGTCCGTTCGTAGCAACTTTTGCGAAAGTTGGTATTACAGCAGCTGCGGGACTTATTAACTTCGTTGTTATTACAGCAGCAATGTCTGGTTGTAACAGTGGTATTTATAGTGCTGGGCGTATGCTTTATACATTAGGTGTAAATGGACAAGCACCGAAATACTTTACGAAGATTTCTAGTAATGGTGTACCTTTATTCGGTACAGTTGGTGTAATTATCGGTTTAGCGGTTGGTGTTGTTTTAAGTTATATCGCTCCCAAAAACTTATTCGTATATGTATATAGTGCGAGTGTACTTCCTGGTATGGTACCATGGTTTGTCATTTTAATTAGTCAAATTAATTTTAGAAAAGAAAAAGGAGCAGCGATGAAAGATCATCCATTCAAAATGCCATTTGCTCCTGTTACAAACTATTTAACAATTGCCTTTTTAATTATGGTATTAATCGGTATGTGGTTTAACGATGATACTCGTATTTCACTAATTGTAGGTATTGTTTTCTTAGCTATCGTAACAATTAGTTTCTATGCTTTCGGAATAGGGAAGAGAGCGCCGTTAGACGCTCAAGATGATCAAGGGATTTCAAGTAAATAAAGGTAAAAAAGGCCGATTTCATATTTAGAAATCGGCCTTTTTTATTAAAACTTTTCTAATACAATTTTCCCAATTGTACGTCCACTCTCAAGCAATGCATGTGCTTTTTTAAGGTTTTCTGCATGTATTGGTGTTAACGTGTCGTTTAAAGTTGTATGAAGGATACCTTCATCTAATAGCTCACTCACTTTATTTAATAGTTCGTGCTGCGTAATCATATCACCAGTTTCATACATCGCTTTTGTGAACATAAACTCCCAAACGAATGTAGCACTTTTACTTTTTAAAATCCCCATTTCAAGAGGGTGTTCATTTTCTACGATAGAGCAAATTTTTCCTTGTGGTTTAATGAGGTCACATATTGCTTGCCAATGTTGATCTGTATTGTTTAAGCAGAAGATATAATCTACATCTTTTAGCCCAAACTCTAATAGTTGATCTTGTAAAGGTTGGTGATGGTTAACTATATAATCGGCACCGAATTTTTCAACCCAGTGTATCGTTTCATTGCGGGATGCAGTTGTGATTACATTCAGTCCAGCCCATTTTGCTAATTGAATAGCAATCGAGCCAACACCACCAGCTCCGCCAATAATTAAAATGTTTTTGAATGTATTTGTATCTTTCTTATTATAATCAATTCCTAAACGTTCAAATAAACCTTCCCATGCTGTAATAGCTGTTAAAGGAATTGCTGCAGATTCAGCATCACTTAACGTTTTTGGTTTTTTACCAACAATTCTTTCATCAACTAAATGGTATTCACTATATGTACCTTGTCTCGTAATGCTTCCAGCGTAAAACACTTCGTCGCCTTCTTTAAATAACGTACAACCTTCGCCCGTTTGTACAACAACACCACTAGCGTCCCAGCCAAGTATTTTCGCTACATCTTCTTTTTTATCTTTCGGAGAGCGAACTTTTGTATCAACCGGATTAACGGAAATAGCGTTAATTTTAACGAGTATATCTCTTCCTGTAGCAACAGGTCTTTCGATTTCAATATCAATTAAACTGTTTTCTTCTTCAATAGGTAAGTATTCATGTAAACCAATTGCTTTCATTTCTATTCCCTCCATTAAAGTAAGAGTCATTTACTCTTTTATTATAGATGGTGAAATGCCATTATGTAAAAAAGTACACTCTTTTTTATTTATGCTGGTATGAAAGTGTGGAAGGAGTTTGTTTCTAAAAAGCAGAATTTTTTACTGTGTTACTTTATCCAAAACTAAATGTAAAGGTGGATACATAATGACAGTAAAGAAACTTTATTTCGTCCCTGCAGGTCGTTGTATGTTAGATCATTCTTCTGTTAATAGTACATTAACATCAGGAAAATTATTAGACTTACCGGTATGGTGTTATCTTTTGGAGACAGAAGAGGGGCCTATTTTAGTAGATACAGGTATGCCAGAAAGTGCAGTTAATAATGAAAACTTTTTTGAAGGGACATTTGTAGAAGGACAGATTTTACCGAAAATGACTGAAGAAGATAGAATCGTCAATATTTTAAAACGTGTAGGGTATGAGCCGGAAGACCTTCTATATATTATTAGTTCTCACTTACATTTTGATCATGCAGGAGGAAACGGTGCTTTTACAAATACACCGATTATTGTGCAGCGAGCGGAATATGAGGCAGCACTTCATAGAGAAGAATATATGAAAGAATGTATATTACCGAATTTAAACTACAAAATCATTGAAGGGGATTATGAAGTTGTGCCAGGTGTTCAACTATTGCATACACCAGGCCATACTCCAGGGCATCAATCGTTATTAATTGAGACAGAAAAATCCGGTCCTGTATTATTAACGATTGATGCATCTTATACGAAAGAGAATTTTGAAGATGAAGTGCCGTTTGCTGGATTTGATTCAGAATTAGCCTTATCTTCAATTAAACGTTTAAAAGAAGTTGTGAGGAAAGAGAAACCGATAGTTTTCTTTGGACATGATATAGAACAGGAAAAGGGATGTAAAGTGTTCCCGGAATATATATAGTGCAAAAAGTCATGAGCTTACATGCTCATGACTTTTTCGTTTAAATGACTTTTTTAAACAGGTTATAAACTTTCTTGGAACTGTCTTCATTTAATTGATAGTACGTAAGGTTTACATCATCAGGAGTATCTTGCTGAGCAATCATCACTTCACTACTGTGATGATCAACTACCCAGATAAAATATTTTTTATAAGTCCCATCCTCGAAAGTAATCCACATATCACAATCTATTAAATCTGAACCTTCTTCATCTAATGTTAATTTGCCTTTTTTGGCGGTATTCATACTGTTAATAAACGTTTTTAATTCATCTGTTTTTGTGAGAAAGATATCTTTTTTTGTTTTAATTGACTCGACATGTATATCTTTTATTTCCTGTTTTCCTAAAAAAACAGGGGGCTCATTTGGATCTCTTTGAGTTGAAATGATAGTAGCTTTCTTCTTTGGTTTATTTGCTGTATAGAAATCTTGAATAGATTTCCCTGAGTTTAAAAACCAGACGATACCAAAAATAATCAATGCGCTACCTAGCAGTAAAATGATTTTCTTAATAGAATATTCTCCTCTCTATCACTTCGTATGAAGAGCTTTTCTATTAATATATGATAGGGAAGCGTAAAGTATTATAGTTGAACTTGGTTATTCTGCACAGTTTTAACAGGGCGATCTACGAGTAAATTGTAAGTGAGACCAATTAGTACGAAAATGCCACCGATAACTTTGCCCATTGAGAGTTCTTGTGACAAGATGAAATCAATGATAGTCCCCGCAAATAATTGCCCGATAAAGATGAGTAACGTTAAATAAAATGCTGATATTTTAGGAGTAATATAGTTCGATAATGAGATGACGATAACGCCTACTAATCCGCCTAAGTACACAGCGATAGGTATAGATTGTAACGTCTGCATCGGAATATACAATGAATCTGAACTGAAAATTAAAAATAACATAGAGAAAAATAATCCAGTAATATAATTAAAAAACGTGCCTTCCCAATTTCCAATTTTCGCTGCTAAATTCGCGTTAATAATTCTAGCAACAACGATAGAAACACCGGCTAAAATAGAGATAGTAATATATAACATTTTCTTGCCTCCATTAATAAATTGTCATGATTATAATTCCGGAAGAGATGAAACATAATCCAATTAGTTTTTTCTTTTCAAACTTTGCAACTTTCATTCCTAATAAGCCGAAATGATCAATAACGATGGAAGCAATGGATTGACCAAGTAAACTTAATGCGATCGTAATAGAGGCACCAAGGACGGAGAAACTTATATTATTAAAAAGAACAGTGAATACCCCAATTGCCCCAGCACTATATAAAAAAAGTGGAATACTTTTATCGAAGCGGATTTTATTTTTGTTTATAATTAAAACGAAAATAACTGCAATTAAACCGACAAGGTGAATGACAACGCTCGCTGTATACTTGCCAATTAACTCAGATAAAATCCCATTCAATGGAAGCATAACGGCGATGAGCACACCAATAAAGACAGAAAGAAAGTTATACAATGTAATATCCCCTTTAAATTTCATATTTGTAATGACTGTATCATGCTGAAATTGTGTATTACTATGACATATGTCATAGTGGAAGAAGAAAATTTTATTTACAATGGGGATGAGTTGTAAAGGTGGGGGAATATGAAGAAAGTATGTAATTTTAATAAATTAGCAGAGTATATGAAACAAAATAATATTGACTCCTTTTTTAGTAATGATATGAAACCGTATATGGAACTCATATTTTTTAAAAAGAACGAGTTTATTTGTAGAGAAAATGAAGAGATAGATTATTTATTTTTCTTCGTTGAAGGAAAAGCGAAAGCGTTTAATACATTAAGTAACGGGAAGTCTGTATTATTATGTTTTTATGATAGCTTGCAGCTGTTAGGAGATGTGGAGTTAATTCATTCTCAAAAGACTGCTTCAAACGTACAAGTGATGGCAGATTCATATTGTGTTGGTTTACCTTTAGGGAAAGTGAGAAATCAATTATTTCATGATGCGAAATTTTTACGATGTATTTGCGGATCATTAGCACATAAGTTAAATCGACTTTCAAAAAATAGTACAATTAATTTACTATATCCACTTGAAAATAGACTGGCGAGTTATATGTTAGCAGCGGGGGAACGAGCGGTGCAGCACGGAAATAGAATTGTATTTAGTGGGAATTTAACGGAAACAGCTGAATTGTTAGGAACGAGTTATCGGCACCTATTACGTACATTAAATATTTTTTGTGATAAAGAGATAATAAAAAAGAACAATGGTTGCTTTGAAGTAGTGAATGTGGATGTTTTGAGGGAATTGGCGGCAGATGTTTATAAATAGGAGGAGAGTATGAATGATTACACCTATATTTAGAATTTTTGATATTGAAAAAGCAAAGCTATTTTACTTAGATTTTTTAGGATTTAAACTGGATTGGGAACATCGGTATGAGGAACATATGCCATTATATATGCAAATTTCGTTACATGATGCTGTAATACATTTATCAGAACATCATGGGGATGCTTCGCCAGGTGGTGCGATTCGTATGGAAATAGAAGATTTAAAAAGTTACTATACTATTTTATCAAGTAAAGATTATGCTTATGCAAAACCTGATATAGAGAGAACACCGTGGGATACAATGGAATTAACTGTGATTGATCCATTTTTAAATAGAATTATATTTTATGAGGAGAAGGTTTAGGATTAGAATTACTAAGCGTTTATTAGATTGGACTCGTGAGTTAATGGCTTGGCGAATAAAATAATGAACTACTATTGGAGATAGGGGGCAAAAAAATAGATCAGTAGCAACAACTACTGATCATCCATATGTACATGAATTAGGAGAGGTCAAACATTTATTAACTTTATTATAATAGATTTTTACAAGAATAAAAACTGAAAATTCTAATTTTGTGTTGAGAAAGTTTTTTGTATCGAAATATATGAAAGAATAGGAATTTTTATTAAAAGAAAAAATGATATTTATATTTTAGTAAATTATGATATAGTCTAAAAAAGAGTATTATCCATAAATGTAATTATTTTCATTTTAATTTCATTTATGTGAGGGAAGGAGAAGTAATTATGAAGTTTGATGATCAACGCTTACTAGGAGTGCGATTAGGATCGATACTCGTAACAGAAGAAAATCAATATTTAGTAATTAAGAAAAAAGATCATTATGCACTATTAAACATACATAATTTAGAATGCACACATGTCGAAGTGCAGTTAGAACATATTGAAGAACTGTTGCATGAAGATTTCCAAGAAAGTATAACGGAGATTATCGCACCAGAACACATAAAAATTGTTGCGAAAAATGTTATATAAAGAAAGAAGCTGGAAAGAACAGCTTCTTTCTTTTCATTATAAGTATAACGTTTTTAAAACCTCGCCAATAATCCCTTCCATTTGATGAACACCTAAGTCAGCGTTCGTCATAATAACAGCACCATTACCTCGGTAGGGATAGCATACCATCATACATTGAAATCCAACGCCCCATCCCAGTGAATAAATTTGTAAGTCTTTATTAGAATCATCTAGAAAAACACCTAGTCCAGTCCATTTTGAGCAACCTTGAGGAGAAATCATGTCTTGTACTATTTTTTGAGAAAGTTTTAGTTTGCTATTTCCTTGTAAGGAATGAATGAGTCCGAGTACTAAAGTTGATAAGTCAGTTGGTGTTGTCCAAACGCCTGAAGCTGCTGCGAATGGATAAAATGGATACTTTTCATTTGTAACGGTGCCATCTTTATTATGTCCACAAGCAAATGTATCTAATTTATTTATATCTTTAGTAGAGAATACCTTACTATTTTTCAGCTGGAGTGGTTGAAAGATATATTCTTCAAGTAAAAGGTTGAATGGTGTTCCAGTTATATCTTCAAGTAGTAGTTCGATAATGCAAAAGTTTGCGTCAGAGTAGTGAAATTCGCTTTCTGGTTTATAAGTTACCTCTATAGGCACGGGGCAATATAGTGTTTTACCGGCAAGGACCTCATCCATTTTAGGTAGTCCTTGTACAAGTGTATAATGTTCAAAACTATTAGGAGGATCAATCATCCCAGATTGGTGACTTAATAAGTTTCGTAACGTGACTTTTTTCTGTGAAGTAAATAGATTGGTAGGGATGTTCCAAGATGTGAGTCTATCATTTACGTCTTCATCTAAATGTACGATTCCTTGATCTGATAACGTTAGTACGAGCATTGAAGTGATGAATTTACTAATAGAACAAGAATTGAATATAGAATCCGTAGTGACAGTTCTAGTTGTTCCAAATTCAAGTGTTCCGAAAGCAGCGACTTCGTCTAGTGTGCCATCACGTATAATGGCAAGGCTTAATCCTGCAACGGAATATTGGTTCATTTTCTCATATATATTGTTGTTTTTTAAGTTCATGGTGACTCCTTTCTTCTAAAAGACAGAATATTAGTTTTATTATACAGTAATAAATAGAGAGAAGGAGAGCAAAAGAAAAAACTTTATCTTTTATCGATGAAGTTTTTTTAGTTAATTCGAAGTGAATCCTTTAAAAAATTTATCTCGGTACATGTACATAAGCCATGAGGTTGTTAGTAAGGAAATAATGATTTGTTTGTTTTTAATTGGTGCATTGAAAACAAGCCAGCCAACGATATCAAATAATAAATGTAGTGCAATTGAAAGAACTACAAATTGTAGTAACGTCTTAAAAAATCTTTTCATAAAGTGTCCCCCTAAAATAAAAGGTTTTATCCCGCATTAACGGGCAGTAAAACGCCCACCTCAAAATTCGACTGGGGCAAAGAAGTTAGGTGGGAGTCGGGCTGCCCGTAAATGCCCGATTGGTTCAACTAATAATCAGTGGGGGATGAACAAAACACCCACTGATTAAAGTTTCACTATATCAACAGTGTTGTATATCGCTATTATACATTAAATGTGTTTGATGGTAAAATTTACATAAGTTAGTGAATTAAAACAAATGAAAGCTAATGAGGAGGAATAGTCATGGAATTTTGGATGATCATACCGATAGCGATCTTTGGGTTTATTTATATCGTTGAAAAATTAAATAAAATCGAAAAGAAAACGGATGCGCGTTTAAAGCGGATGGAAGATAGATTACAGCTAATTACGAAAGAAATGGGAATTATAGATAGAGAACCTGAGATTAATAAAGCTGAGATTAACAAAGAATTACGTCAGCTTATGGAGGAGGGAAGAAAAGTTAAGGCAATTAAGAGAGTAAGAGAAGCTTTTGGGTTTTCCTTACTAGAAGCGAAGCAATATGTTGATAAATTATAAAAAAGATCATCCATTTGGGTGATCTTTTTTCACTGCACCATACGTGTATTTACATAAGCTGCTATTATAACGTGGCCAATAATAATGATAGGAAATACGATTTTTGCATTAGGGGTAGTGAAGACACTACCAATTGTGGCGATAACACCGGCGGTTAAATTATAAAGACCAACTATCTTCGATAACTTAACTTTATCTGACACACGGCGTTCATTGAAACCTGATAAGAGCCAAGTGTATTGTTTTACTCCGATGAAATAAGCTAATGCAAATGAAATGATTGCTAGTATGAATAATGATGGGGAAGCGAAGAGAGTCATTGAAAACACCTCCGTTAATGGACTATAAATAAATTATAGTATGAATGTTATAATTTAACAAAATACAATTTTGATTTTAAGTTTATTAAAAATGAGATATTTACGATGAAGGGAGATTACATATGAATATTTCGGAATTTCAGCAATATGTATCGAGTTTCAGTAAAGAAAAAGGGTTTCAAGATACAACCATTGAAGAGCGTACGATGTATACGATGGCGGAATTGGGTGAATTAGCGGAAGTTATATTAAAGCGTGGTAAAATACAAGATTCGAAAAGAGAGATTGGTTTAGAAATGTTTGATGTAATTTGGAATGTATGTGATTTAGCAAACAAGTTAGAAATTGATTTAGAGAAGGCATTCGAAGAAAAAATGATAATTAATAAAAAACGTGAATGGTAAAAGGAAATTTAAAAAGCGTACAAAATTTTGTACGCTTTTTATTAATTGTATGAAAAATATGTAAGAAAAATGGAACAAACTGTTAAGGTCAATTGTCTAATATAGGTAATAACTATTTAGTTTGAAAGAAAGGGTGGAGAAAATGAAAAATACATTATTAAAATTAGGGGTATGTGTTAGTTTACTAGGAACAACTCAATTTGTTAGTGCAATTTCTTCTGTGAAAGCGGAACAAAAGCTAGAGCAAAAAGTAATAAAGAATGAGACAGGAACTATTTCAATTTCTCAGTTAAACAAAAATGTATGGATTCATACTGAGTTAGGTTATTTTAACGGAGAAGCAGTTCCTTCGAACGGTCTAGTTCTTACTACTTCTAAAGGGTTAGTACTTGTCGATTCTTCTTGGGATGATAAGTTAACGAAGGAATTAATAGAGATGGTAGAAAAGAAATTTAAGAAGCGCGTAACGGATGTTATTATTACACATGCGCATGCTGATCGAATTGGCGGAATAAAAACGTTGAAAGAAAGAGGCATTAAAGCGCATAGTACAGCACTAACTGCAGAACTAGCAAAGAAAAATGGATATGAAGAGCCACTTGGAGACTTACAAACAATTACGAATTTGAAGTTTGGAAATATGAAAGTAGAAGCATTCTATCCAGGGAAAGGACATACAGAAGATAATATCGTTGTATGGTTACCGCAATACAACATTTTAGCTGGAGGCTGTTTAGTGAAATCTACGGAAGCTAAAGATTTAGGAAACGTTGCTGATGCCTATGTAAATGAATGGTCCACATCGATTGAAAATGTGCTGAAGCGATATGGAAATATAAATGCAGTAGTGCCTGGTCATGGAGAAGTAGGGGACAGAGGATTACTTTTACATACATTGGATTTGTTGAAATAAGAAACTGCGGGAATATAAAAACGAGGAGAAACAATTTTCTCCTCGCTTTCTTCTAGCTATATTTAAATGCGAAGCCCGCATACGTTACTGAGATTTTAATTCCAAGTATACAAATACCAGTACCGTCATAATTGCTATAACAACGTAAGTAGCATCAAGCATTATAAGTGTTTTTAAAGTTTCAGTCATCCTCATTCACCCCTGGTATAAAAATATAACATAATCTCTTATCAATTAAATCAGAGATTATAAAGATAACAATGTACATGAAATTTCTTAAGTAGTTCTATATAAATATATCATATAAATAATGTAAGTAATGTTAAGATAGTGTAAATGCATTGTAAAGAAAGAGGGGGCTCATCATGTTTATAAATCTTTTTGTTTGTAAATACTATGTATCTCTCAAGTGCCAGGTAGAAAACAGTTATAACATGTGAAAAAAACTTACTTTGACACATCAATCACGATGCTAGTTGTTACTACATTTTCCTCTATTACTTCTACCTGTACTTGTTCATCGTTTCTCCAATTGATATTGAAGTTGTCTGTCGTATACATTTCCTTAAGAGTGACCTCTTTATAT
>Ga0102589_1002393_pt1 | contig 21951 bp, 20 predicted proteins | sample AraplaMF_Col_mLB_FD_76858 | JGI IMG/M metagenome (GOLD analysis project Ga0102589, IMG submission 76858) | Arabidopsis root microbial communities from the University of North Carolina, USA - plate scrape MF_Col_mLB | ecosystem: Host-associated > Plants > Roots > Endosphere | place: USA... | reverse complement strand
AATTTCTACAATCGTTTGAATGTCGTTTGAATGCTTGTCCCAAGAAAAAACTATTAATGTCGTCTGCTCCCCCATACTGTTAATTTGTTGAACAATATCGTCGGATTCTGAGCGAAGCTGTTTTACATTTGGACGCAAAGTTTTCATTGTAGACGATAACCAATTTGCAATGGATGCAGCTTGACGAGTACCCAAAATATATACGTTCTCCGCTTCATGCATCCATTTCGAGCTTTTTTGAAGCATATTATCGTTAATCAAATGAATCGTATCTTGAATATTTTGAATATCACGTTGCATCACCTTACCGAAACTTGGTATATTCCGCTTATTTGAAGAATATGTAGGTTGAATACTCGCACCTTCATTTTGAGTCATTAAATAGCTTCTAACCTTGTCTTGAAGATCTACATAGCCCGATAAATCCATCGCATAACAAAAACGAATAACTGTCGATTCACTAACATTAGCCTGCCTACCAACTTCGGCAGCTCCGTTACCAATTATAACTGTAGGGTTATTCATAACAAATTGTGCAACTTTACGCTGCCCCTTCGACAACCTAACAAATCTTCTTTCTATTTCTTCATTAATGCTCATTTCTAACAACCTTTCTTTCAATGAAATTATCAAGAATGGAGATTGTTTCCTACTGACTCTAAATTCGAATCGATTATGCCTCGGCATAATGATGGCCGACACGGTGTCGGTCATTTTGGCAATGCCACAAGACGTGGCGTTCTTAAACTGAGTTCCTCTATTTCAACGGATGTTTGGACACCTGTACCTGTCGCTCCGCTTTCGGCACTAAATACATCTGTTGAGTTGAAGGAAGCTAAAAATACAGTATCATGATTACAATCTGAATACAATGACTTTTCTGAAAAATCTTCAATGCTTTAACTTGCTAATATGATAGCCCACAATAAAAAAACATTCGTTACGCTTCAGGTTCTTATCTGTGACGTTAATATCCAAGGAGTCCCTATCTCCACTCCAATCAATTTATCTACATGACATAGGCCTTAACAAAATGCATCCCTATTTTCAGTGATGAACCTTATTGAATGTGATTTTAACAGATTTTTAAAAATATTTGTATAAAAATTGATAACTTCTAATTTTTATGTAACTAAATCATAAAAATGTCTTGGATTAGAGTTCATCCAAGACATTTTTATTTTTGTTATTCTAATTCAATTTGTTTCGTTTCTTGACCTAGGAATATTACCCCAACAACACCGATAATAATCGCTCCACAGAAAATAGCAAAGATAAAGCCGATATCATAACCTGCTGTTAATAAAGAGCCTACTAACAAAGGTCCAAAAATACCACCGATACGCCCAACAGCTGCTGCCATTCCTGCACCCGTTCCACGAATAATTGCTGGATACTGCTCTGGTGTATAAGCATAAAGTGCACCCCATGCTCCCAAGTTAAAGAACGATAAAAACATCCCAGATGTTAATAGCACTACTATCGTTTCCGCATTACCAAAAATGAGAGCACTTACTGCTGTACCAATTAAATAAGAAACAAGTACAAACTTCCGTCCGAATTTTTCTATAAACCATGCAGCTGTAAAATAACCTGGTAGTTGCGCAAGCGTCATAATGAGAACATATTTAAAGCTCGTAATCATATCAAAACCTTTACCAACCATGACACTTGGCAGCCATAAAAACATACCGTAATACGAGAAAACAACCGTAAACCATAACACCCATAACATAAGTGTCGAGCGTGCATATTTTTTCGACCATACTTCCCGAATATTTTGCATAACACTACGTTGCTTAGATTCAGCCTTTACTGTAAATTGTGGTGAATCTGGCAAATGCCAACGAAGATAAATTGCATATATTGCTGGAATTGCCGTTAACAATAAAGCACTACGCCATCCCCATGATGGAATAACAAAATACGAAATTAATGCAGCGATTAACCACCCCGCCGCCCAGAAACTTTCCAGTAAAACAACCACTCGCCCACGCTCTTTGGCTTCTACACTCTCAGAAACTAGCGTCGATGCGACCGGCAATTCTCCCCCTAGCCCCATACCTACTAAAAAGCGTAGTGTCATAAAAGCAGCTAATGTAGTGGTAAATGCAGACAAGCCACTTGCAATCGAAAATAATACAAGTGTCCACATAAAAATTTGCTTACGTCCCACTTTATCAGCAAGCACGCCGAAAACAAGAGCTCCTACAGCCATCCCAATTGAGTTTATACTACCTATCCAGCCTGACTGACCTGGCGTTAATCCCCACTCAACTGCTAATGCTGCAATAACGAATGATAATATTCCGACGTCCATTGCATCGAAAAGCCAGCCTACCCCTGCTACCCTCAAAAGCTTATTGCGAGAAATAGATTGTTGAGACTTATTTGTTGTTACTGTATTTATCGTCACCTTAACCACCTGTCTTTACACCTGACTTTACATTGTAAGTTTACTATACAGTTGTTTCTAGAAAGTGACAAGCAAAAATTCAAATTACCGAATTGTTTAGACAATTTCTGAAATGCTATTGAAAACATGGGGCAATTTACGATAAAATGTCTTTTATACAAAAACAACTGTTCTTTCTATAAGAACAAAAGGAGTCGTAACCGTTATGTGGAAAGGCCTAATTGAAGAATATAAACAATTTTTACCCGTAACAGAAAATACACCTGCTCTAACTTTAAACGAAGGCAATACGCCTCTTATACATTTAGTAAATCTATCTAAAAAACTTGGCATTGAGCTTTATGGAAAAATCGAAGGGGCAAATCCAACCGGTTCATTTAAAGACCGTGGTATGGTGTTTGCCGTTGCAAAAGCAATTGAAGAAGGTAGCAAATGCGTTATTTGTGCTTCAACGGGTAACACTTCAGCCGCAGCAGCAGCTTATGCAACACGTGCTGGGATCCAGTCCATAGTCGTTATCCCTAAAGGAAAAGTGGCCCTAGGTAAGCTAGCCCAAGCAACAATGTATGGGGCAAAGATTATCGAAATCGACGGTAATTTTGATGATGCATTAAATATTGTTCGTCAAGTAAGCGAAACAACTCCAGTGGCACTTGTAAACTCTGTGAATCCATTCCGTATTGAGGGGCAAAAAACGGCATCATTTGAAATTGTAGATGCTTTAGGAAAAGCTCCAGATTACCTTTGCATCCCTGTTGGTAACGCAGGTAACATTACTGCATACTGGAAAGGCTTTAAAGAATATGATGCAGCAAAAGGCTCTGGTTTACCAAAAATGTTCGGCTTTGAAGCTGAAGGTGCAGCAGCAATTGTAAAAGGTAAACCTATCGCTAATCCTGAGACAGTGGCAACAGCTATTCGTATTGGTAATCCTGCAAGCTGGAAATTTGCAGAAGCAGCTCGCGATGAGTCTGGTGGAATTATTGATTCGGTTACAGACGAAGAAATTTTAGCTGCTTACAAATTAATTGCTGGTACTGAAGGGATTTTCGTAGAACCAGGCTCAGCTGCATCATTAGCAGGCGTTATTAAATCAGTTGAAAACGGCAAGATTGCGAAGGGCTCTAAAGTTGTAACGATTTTCACGGGTAATGGATTGAAAGATCCTGATACTGCCATGAATGTCTCAACTGTAGATGTTGTAGCACTTAAAAACGATGAGGAAGAAATTCGAAAATACATCGAGGGCGTACTATGAGTAACATGTGGGAAATCACGGTTCCCGGGAGCACAGCCAATCTAGGTCCTGGCTTTGATTCAATAGGGCTTGGCTTATCTCTTTACTTAAAGTTAACCGTGTCTTTACAGGATAGTTGGGAAATTATCCACCTCGATGATAATGGTCCTACAGAGTTTGAGCTGGAAGAGCACTTACTATACGTGATTGCCAAAAAAATTGCGGATCAATACGGTAAGCAACTACCCGCCTGCCGTGTTGAAATGGCAAGCGAGCTTCCGTTAGCCCGTGGTTTGGGGAGCAGCGCAGCGGTCATTGTTGCAGGAATCGAACTAGCTAACCAAGTCTGTGACTTAGGCTTAACTGTGCAAGATAAACTCAATTTATCCTCACAAATTGAAGGCCATCCAGACAATGCAACAGCCTCGGTATTAGGTGGATTAACAATTTCCTCAATGGATGAAAATGGCGTTGTTGATACATTTCATGTCAATGATCTAGATGCTTCCTTTGTTGTGTACGTGCCCGATGTCGAGCTAAAAACAAGTGAATCTCGCTCTGTTTTACCAGAACAATTTGACCGTACATATGCAGTGAGGGCCTCTGCAAATGCAAATATGCTAGCGGCATCATTAATGATTCGTGATTTTGAGCGTGCAGGTCGTTATATGGAAGCTGATTTATTCCATGAACCTTTCCGCGCCAATTTAATTCCACAATATACAGAAATTCATGCCGCAGCAAAGGCTAATGGAGCATTTGGAACGGCTTTAAGTGGAGCGGGACCAACACTGATATCCATCATCTCTACTGCTATTGCGCAAGATTTCTTAACTGCCATGAAAAATCAATTTCCAGAGCATGAAATTATCTTAACAAAAGCCGATGAATATGGTGTACAGGTAAAATTTGAACGTCTACTGCAAAAGTAGACGTTTTTTCTTGAAGGGGGAAATAGCTTGAAACCAATTATTTTCTGTGATTTTGATGGCACTATAACAGAAACAGATAATATCGTCTCACTAATGACTGAATTCGTTCCAGAGGAATCTGAGAAAATTGCTAAAGCCATGATGGAACAAACTATAACCTTTAAAGATGGCGTTTCAGCAATGTTCGAGCTATTATCAACTAAACAAAAGGATACTGTGATCCAATATTTATTGGATACAGCCATTATACGTGAGGGCTTTGGCGATTTCGTTCGTTATGCACAAGAGAACCATATTCCGTTTTATATTGTTAGTGGAGGTGTCGATTTTTTCATTGAGCCACTATTAAAAAAATACGGTCCTTTTTCCGGTATATATTGTAACAGTGCTGATTTTTCCGGACAGCACATTAAGCTCGTTTTTCCAAATAGCTGTGATGAAGAATGTGCGAAATTTGAGACACAAGGTTGCGGTTGCTGCAAGCCAAGCGTTATGAGAAAAGTTTCACAGGATAATCACTTAAAAATCGTAATTGGAGATTCACTTTCTGATTTTGAGGCAGCAAAACAGGCAGATTTAGTACTTGCTAGGGATCATCTTATTAAACGCTGTAAAGACCTTAATCTTCCTTATAAGCCATTTGAAACATTCTATGATTGCTTAGAAGCTGTAAAGAAGATTATAGAAGCTGAAAAGGCTGTTTCCATGTAATTGAAAAATTTCGAGAAAGAATGGCTGTCTGTTAATACGGATCACTTTTATCTCTACATAACAAAGGGAACCACCTGCAAGTAGATGGTTCCCTTTTTATGTTCATGATTTATTTCTCGCTTTAAAAAGTCTCTTCCGACGTTCATACCAAATAACACAAATGATAAACCACGTATAACCCATACTCCACCCGGCCAATACATCTGAAGCAAAATGACGGGCTCCAGCAACTCTAGACAAACCAATAAGTACAGTTAAAACAATTGCTCCGAGCCAAAGTAATGTCTTACGCTCCTTGCTATTGTTCTCTGAAAAAATATAGGCTACTGTAAATAAATACAAGATACCAGTCATAGAATGTCCAGAAGGAAAGCTATAGGATGTTAATTGTTCCTCAATCTCAGGTCTTGGTCGTTGCACCCATTTTTTCAATAATTGGTTAAGTACATTCCCACCTGCAACCGTTAACAAAACAAATAATATCCCTCGGTTATTTTTTACCTTCCATGCTAAATAAACTATTAAGATTATAGCTACGGACACTACAAATGTCGGTTCCCCTATATAGTGGAAAAATTCTATAAAACGATTACCGAAAAATAAATCAGCCATTTTTGTATCAAAGTTACGAATTAGTTCACTTTGAAAAGTAACTCGTAACACAAAAAAGATAATGAGCGTTAATACTGCTAAAGGATAAACCCATTTTTTCATATAATACTTCACCTCAAAACCATATGCTGTTACATTTTTCACATCATATCATATTTAAGTAAGCTAGAGGTGAATTTACCTTTTTATCCCGTGTACTACTACTCCCAACACAAAGAAGTTAGCTACAAGATTTACCGCTTCGTATATGCCTGATTGGTGAAATTTTATCTAACCCAATGTGCCCCCTCTTACTTGGGGTATGACAAATGTTTTTTCTTCGGCCTTATTAAAATAATTTGAAAGAGCTAATGCAACGATAAATAAGATTGCAACGATAGGTATTATTTTTCTAAACAAAATATACACTTCCTCATCTTCAGTTTGAATTATTTTAATAATACTGGATCAAACAACCAATCCTTTGGCCCAAAGTTTTTATCCTTCTCTCCTCTTACCTCACGAGATATATTGTTTTTAATAATTAATTCTCTAAACTTTCTACTGAACAAAGTCTTTCGATATAAATATCTACCGTCATGGCTCCATTCCGCAGACAAGAAAACATCATTTTCTAAATTCTTTATATCTTTGCGATTATAAATATCAGGACCATTGATTACCCCACTTAATCCACAACGACATGGAGGTTGTTCTGTCGCAAAATACAATTTAACTCTTTCTGCGCTAGCCTCTGGTAATACTTGTGTCGGGATAATTTGAAAAGCTTTTTGCTTCCCTTCTTTCGGTCCTTGATGAATAACCTCTAACAATTCATAGCCTTTAATATTCTCTTGCTTCATTAATGTAGCTAATTCCTGTGAAGCAACCCAATATCCGCTCACATGAACTAGATGACGGTCTTTCATTTCAGTAGTATCAATTACTAATGGCGAAAGCTGCTCTTTTTCCATTAGCCCGCAATGCTGGCAATGCGTGTTTATAGAAAATAAAGTTCCTCTATCATCTATAAACATATCAGGTGAGTTACCTGTTGAGTTTAGTGTGAACAATGGTGCTTGCTCATACTCGCTATCCGAAAAGTCAAAGTAGAAACGTTCTCCGATCGAATCAATTCCTAATTCGTGTTCCAATGATTTATATAGTGCTGCTACATGCTCGTATGTTACATCTTCATTTAATGTAAAAATAGGATTAAAAGATGCCTTTAAACTTCTTTTTCTTATTTTAGGTGCACCGATATAAATACCATAGCGATTATAAACATTAATAACTTGATCTTGACTAGATTCATCTATAGAAAATAAATTTTCAAGTTCTACTTTCAAAATACACGCCTACCTTTATATAAAGTTTTATGGTGAAGTATGTTGACTAGCTAGTAACTTTAAAAAAATCTACAATCTCTACTTTCTTCATAGATAGCCAGGCTCTTATTTTAAACGAAATCTTATATAGTATTACTTACTATAGCAAATCTACTTAACCACGATTATCTTAAGCGTACCAGTACTTACACCGATATTTCAATGTTGGATTCACGCCAATTTTTTGGCGGTCTTCGGCCCGATTTTTGGCGTGATTTGGCGGACATACAAAAAACACCGCCATAATTTGGCGGTGTTATGAAAATTTATAGGTATTTAGAATTTAAATCCAGGTGTAATTAACCAAGTCAAAATATGGTATCTCAAAACCACCCAGACTCTCCCCTTTTATTGGAAAATATACCAACGGAAGTTAGTATAACATACAGACAATTTATAGTAAATTCATTCTTTCTGCAAGATTTACAGCCTCTGTCCGTGAATCTACATTTAACAAAGAAAACAGCTGAGTTAAATATCTTTCGGTTGTTCGCTGAGGAATATTTAACTCTATAGCAATTGCTTTATTCGTATGTCCTTCCGCAATCAGTCTTAAAATTTTCTTTTCTTTTTCATTTAAGTGAATATCGAGTTTTGCATCCTGCAATTTAAATTTATTATCAAGAAAATCTAAAAAATTTTGAGGTAAAACAATTTCACCATTTGCAATGGCTCGAACAGTTCGTAAAATTTGCTCCTTAGATGCTGTTTTAGCTAAAATACCTTCTATTTTCCGTTCTAAAATAAGTGGATAATAATCAGTAATATCATCACCAGTATAAAGGATAATTGAAGCATTTGACTGGATAGCTTTAATGTTACGTCCTAAATTAATGCCATTTTCTAACGGCATATTTATATCAATTAAGTAGATATCATATGGCTTGTTTTTAATTCTCTGGATGACATGAGTTGCTTCACTTTCTGTATCAACTATAATATCCTCGTTTTCTTGAAATAAATTTTTCGTCCCCTCTAACACAATAGGGTGATCATCCACTATGAGCATCGTAATCAAGTGTATCACTCCCTTCTTTTACTGTAATTCTAATAGACATTCCTTCATTAACCTGCGTATCGATGTGAAACTGCCCGTTAAAGGCCTTAACACGCTCTTGCATACCTTGAATTCCCATCGATTCTGAAACAATAATATCTCCAATATTACAACCTACACCATTATCCTTGTAGATAATTTCGAAACCATCGTCCATTTCTCGCAGATGAATTTCAACTGTTGTTGCATAGGAATGTTTTAAAGCGTTGTTGAGTAATTCTTGAAATAGTCGATAAATCATTAAATTCATACGCTCATCCTCTAAATAAAGGCGATCTATCGTATAAATCAACACGAAATTAGATCTTTCTATTACTTTGCGAATAAACTTTTCTAATGCAGCATTCAACCCTAATGTATCTAATAATGGGGGCTTCAAATTTTCGCAATAAGCTCTTAAATCATGTAATGATGTAACCATCTGCTGATGAATTTTTGTAAGTTTTGGCTGGATATTTGCCGTATCCCTTGTATGGACTAGGACATCAACCTCTCGGGCAATATGGAGCTGCTCTTGCAAATTTGTATCATGTAATTCTTGAGCTAATTGATATTTTTCCTCTTCAAACCTTAGCCATAATAATTTGTTTAACCAAGGTAATTGACTATCATCTGCTTGCCTCATATGCTTTAATTCCTCTAACAGTTCCTCTACCATCTTTGTATTTTCAATAAAATTATTTACATATAATAAGAGCAATTCAAGCCACAGAAGCTCTTCATCTTTCAAATGAATCGAATTATTATGATGCAATACTAATGCTCTTTTATAATGAGCATCTTGATGGAGGAAGGCTAAATATACTTGATCAAATTTTTTAATTTCCCCTAATTTTAAATCTTCCATTAACATTGGATTAATCGGAAGACCTTCCTCAACCGTTGATGTAAATTGCTTTGCGTCACGGTCATAAGTTAATACAAATACATGCTCGAGCTCAAGATGTAGAGAAACCTCTTGAACAAATCTCTCTAGAAGATTATCTATTTTTATTGTTTTACCAATCTTATCCACAGCTGTATATAACTGATGTATATAATCCCCTTTCGTCGAAAATAAGATTTTTCGTTTTCGATAATCGACTTTCTCTTTTATGTAAAAAAGAACAACTAACGATATAAAAGTAAAGATTGAAACACCTGACATAACAGTTTTCGTTAAATATTCTCCTGCAATCCAATACAATCCAACTATAAACCACAAAGTAAAAAAAGATGAAAAGATTACATAATAACGTAATCTAGTAATATGATATTCGATATCAAATAATCGTTCTGCTAACTGTGTAAAGATAAAACTAAAAGGAATAAGCAATAAAAATAAAGAACTGACTTCACCTGAAAGAATATACTTATCAAAAAAAATGCTAGGGAGTGAAAATAAAAAAAGAAATGGCAGAAACGGTATCATTATACTACTTAACAATATTTTCAACTGAGGTGATTTATATTTGAAATAACTTAGCACTAAAATACTAAGTATAGTAATAAGGAGAATGAAGAAAAGGACTAATACTACTTGAGCCAAAAAAAGATACGAAGCAGGATAGAAAGTACTAATACAGCCCAGTAAAAAAGAGATCATTGGAAATATATAAAAGAATTTAATATTGTTTGTAAACACCCAATTTATTTTTACAAATGAATAATAATCTCTTAAAAAATGTAATAATATAACTAAACACAATACCATACTACTGCGATTTACTATTATCCCAATTCCATTTAATCTACTAGCTACTCCACTGCTTACATAAGCTAACGCAACAGTTAACATAAAAAGAATAAGTAAGTTAGTAAGCTTTGTATTCTTTTGATTAAAATGTAGATAGATAGTAATAAATAGAGTTAATAAATAATAACAAGCCGGAAATAGTAATATAGAGTAAAATTGATTCGGAACATCCAATTGTTTGATATGTATATCTTTTATTTCACCATTAGGCTTCATTATGGTTATTTTATTAGCATCTACTATTTTAGATTTATATTTCACCTGATTTAGATGATCCATTGGCACATCATCTACGCTTAAAATAACATCAGATGATGAAATGTTCTTCCATCCTGTCCAGTCTTTAAAATAAGGTTGCGTTACTCCCCACTTGCCATTCTCTTTTTCTACCCCAATTTCTAATAATGGCCCACTATAATTCATATAATTCAGATAAATCCCGAGCACTAAATAGAGCATTATAACGGGCCAAAACAACTTTTTACTCATCAATTTTACGTCCAAGCTTCACTTATCAACTCTATTTCACTACTAAACGCATCTAAAATTGCTTTTTGTTCTAAGGACGAAATTCCAATCAATGATGCTTTTTGTGTTTTTAATAGAGCAACTATGTGTGGGTTTTTTTCTAGATATTGAATTACATTCATCATATATATACACTCATTTCATTAACCTTTTTAAGTAGTCTTTACCTAATTCATTTATAGTCACATTTTCAAGAATATTTAACGATTTAAACTTGTAAACATTTTTCATAGTAATTGCATATCGTATCGCACCACCATTTGTCAACTCGTTTTCCGTAGCATTATTATCTAAAAATGCATCCATATCGTCATTATAATAGTTTATAACAGATTTTGAAACATCATTTTCCCGTGATAAAAGATAAATAATAGGTAGTGAGTATCTTTTATTTAGTAAATCATTTTTAGGTCCCCAAGTTTTTAAACTTTGAATATCGTTTTTAATCTGTTGGATAATACCTATGTATTTCCCATACTCCTCAACCTCAGAAGATGTCCCTCCTGCTGCAAGCACTTCACCAATTAAGCAAGCCATTGCTGATAAAGAACCCGACTTTTGTTCAATCATTTGTATATATGATTGCTCATCCCTACACGTATTGAGTAAATCCAGTTGCTGACCGTTTATGCTTCGTAATGCATAATCTTCTAGTATTTGAATAGCAGTATTCTTGTGTTCAAAGGAAGTCTCCCGTATAGTTCTAGAAGCCATAACTAGCATAGCTAAAGCAACATTTAATGATAGTTCAGGTGTTTTAGTCCAACTGTAGTCTGAATCCTTGTCCTGCAAGTCATCGATGATATCAAACGATAAAATTAAAAGTTCAATAGCTGCGGCAACTTTATAGATGTCTTCGTTCAAACAATCTGTAAATGCCTCATAATGCAAATAACATAGCTTACCAAATGAATAGCCAATTGCCATTTTTTCTTCCTTAAAATTTTTCAGCATCGACCGTAGTTCATAACCTATCAATGCGTCGTTTTCAATTAGAATATCCAATACCTCATTAATTTGTCCGTCAAGCTCCTGCAATAGTCCTCTCCCCCTCGAGTATGTTATTAAATAGTATATAGATTAATGGAAAATAATGCTAGACATTGAAAATATAAGGGAATATTTAACATTAGTACGATATACCGCCAAAAAGTGGCGGTATTTGTGGAAAGCACGCCACTTCTTTATTTAGGGATAGTAAAATACGTGGCGGTGTTATATTATTGACCGCCATTTTTTTGGCGTAAACTCAGCATTGAAATGGCGTCCTCACTGATGATACGCTTAAACTAAGATAAGATAAATTTGTATCCTTTTCGTACAAATGTATATAAATTGATTAGAGAGAAGACTGGACGGCCTTTTCAGGATTAGAGTTATATATAGAACGGAAATCCCCACGCTTATCGTAATGTACCATTTTCGTTTAATCTATTAACAAGGAAATTCTCGAAACATTGGGAGTGATTAAAATGAAAAATGAATTAAATGAAAACGTTTTAATACTTACAGCTAATTTTTCCTGTGCAATTTTTGTCTCTGAAGAAGAAATCACTATTAAAAGGCCATCAAAAGAACAACAATATATTGAGCAAATAATTATTGATGCTGAGCAGCAGGCTTTTAGAGAAACATTAGCAGAGTATAAAAGCAAATCTACATTTTCAAATTTTATTTGCAATATTCCCGGATTTGAAGATACTTTTCAGCAAAGGCTGGATGGTTTTATGAAAAATTATGGAATTATAAGGGTATCTGAAGAAAGCCTGTCTATGTTGCCTTTAATAAGTCCATTTACCTCAGAATCAAACATACATACACCTATACTCTATACGTCACCAAACTTTAGTATTATAAATGCAAGAGGCAATTGCTCTAGCGCTTCGCCATTTGTAAATCCCGATAAAATTGGAGAAACAGTCGGCTTACCTATTTATCCTTTTAATTCAGAATTGAAAAAGGAAATGTCCCCTTTAGGGAAAGCAAATTGGACACCACAACAATTCACTGCCGCTTTCACCGGGGTTTCCATAAGTGACAATGGTATTTCTTTTAATATTACTACAGCATTTAATGCATGGAATAGAACGTCCATTAAACATTAATACTAGACTGATTATGGCATAGGTATAGATTTGTGCCTCACCTTTCTTCGTTAATATCGTTCTCTATGCCCTTTTAATAGTTCTTTGAGGTCGCTTTGGGGGTTCTTTCCGTCGCATTGACTTCTATTTGCCACCTTCGCTCCTCTATCCTTCACTTTGACTATCTATCATTGCATTTCTATCGAATAGTGCGAAGCTTCATATCCTATTCATAAGAAAAAAGGTGCCTCAAATGATCTTTGAGACACCTCTAATTATTAACCTTTTACATAATAAACTTCTTGGCCGCTTTCGATGATATGATCAGGCTTCGGTTTACCAGCACTTGCTTTGTGACCAGCAATATGCTCAGGACTCTTCTCCCAATTTTTCCATGCCTCTTCTGATTCCCAGCGAACCACTATTAGCACTTCTTCATCACCACGTCGCACTTTTTTTACAAGTACTTGCTTATCAATAAAGCCTGGCTGTTGTTCAAGCAATGATGGGCCATCTTGTTTAGCACCAAAACGCTCAACAACTTTATCCGAATTCCCTTCCGTAACGACAATACGTTTGATTTGTACAAACATATTAGTTAAACACCTTTAAAACATCTTCAACTTTTTGAGTTTCAGAAGTTAAACCGCCACCAGATAAATACCAAACTTGTGGATCTAAATAAACGATTTTACCATTTTTCGCAGCGTTAGTAGCACCAACGATTTCGTTTTCAATTGCAGCTTTTGTACCAGTCTGACCTTCTGGATTTACAGCAGCATCACGGTCAACTACGAATAAAACATCTGGGTTTGTATCACGAACATATTCAAATGATGCGTTCGCACCGTGTGTAGAAACTTCAATTTTATCATCTGCAGGTTTTACACCATATACATCATGAATGACACCGAAGCGTGAACCGGGGCCATAAGCAGATAATGAACCTTCAGAACCTAAAACTATTAAAGCTTTTTCTTTAGCTGAAGCTGTTTTAGCTTTAACTTCCTCAACTTTTGCTTCGTATGCAGCAAATGCATCAGCAGCTTCTTTTTCTTTACCAAAAATCTTACCAGCTAATTCAGTAGTTTCTTTAAATGATTCAACAAAGTTTGTATTATCTACACCTACAAATACAGTTGGTGCAATTTTAGATAATTCATCGTAAGCAGCAGCTTGACGACCAGAGATGAAAATAACGTCAGGTTTCATAGAAGAGATTGCTTCAAAATCAGGCTCTTTTAAAGCACCAACATTTACATAATCTTTACCAGAATATTTGCTTAAGTATTTTGGAACTGATTTTTGTGGAACACCTGCAACTTTAACATCTAAAGCATCTAAAGTATCAAGGAAACCATAGTCAAATACAACAACCTTTTCAGGCATTTTATCAAGAGTTACTTCTTTAAAAGTCTCCTCACCATTTTTGATAGCTGGGATAGTAATTGGGTAAGCTGTAGCTTCTTCCTTTTTCTCTTCAGCAGGTTTGTTATCCGTTGAACCTTTATCTTCTTTTTTCGCCTCGTCCTTAGTACCACAAGCAGCTAATACTAATAGCATCATCGCCATTAATACAGTAAGAAATTTCCAATTTTTCATTGTAAAATTGCTCCTTTAAAATTATTTTATCGTTGAAAGATATTTTTAAGAGTTAAAATACACACAAATGCGACAACCATTCTGTTCTTGCACGGGAATATCCATATCATAGATTTCCTTAAGCGCATCAGAATTGATGATGTCATTTGTTGGACCGTTTTTGACAACACGTCCATTTTTTAATGCGACAATATGATCTGAGTACACGGAAGCAAAGTTAATATCGTGTAATACGATAACAACTGTTTTCCCTAACTCATCAACAAGCTTACGCAAAATTTTCATGATTTGCACAGAGTGCTTCATGTCTAAATTGTTAAGCGGCTCATCAAGCAAAATATAGTCTGTGTCCTGTGCTATAACCATAGCGATAAATGCACGTTGACGTTGACCGCCCGATAATTCATCCAAATAATTATGCTGAAGATCCTCTAAATTCATATATTGAATTGCTTCATCTACCTTTAGCTCATCCTCAGGCTTTAAATTTCCTTTCGAATAAGGGAAGCGACCAAATGAAACAAGCTCACGAATTGTTAGGCGTACATTCATATAGTTTGACTGCTTTAAAATAGATACACGTTTCGCAAAATCGTCCGATTTCCAACGACGTACATCTGATTTATCGAGTAATACTTCCCCAGTATCTGCATTAAGTAAACGGCTTACCATTGAAAGCAATGTTGATTTCCCTGCACCATTTGGTCCGATAAAAGACGTAATTTTCCCTGGTGCAACATCGACACTGACATCTTGAATGACCGGTTTTTTCCCAAAAAACTTGGATATTTCTTTTACTTGGATCATCCTGCTGACCTACTTTCCTTCAATAATAAGTAGATGAAGTATACGCCACCTACGAAGTTTATAATAACGCTTAGTGTTGTATCGAAATTAAAAATACGTTCGACCATCCACTGTCCACCGACTAAAGCTACAATACTCATTACACAAGAACCTGCAATTATAACAGAGTGCTTGTACGTCTTGAAAAACTGATACGATAAATTTGATACGATTAAACCAAAGAACGTAATTGGCCCAACAAGAGCTGTTGAAACGGCAATTAATATTGAAGATAATATGAGCATTCGCTGTACAAGCTTGTCATATGGTACCCCTAAGTTAATTGCTGTATCACGTCCAAGCGACATTACGTCTAATTGGTTCATATGACGCCAGCCATAAATAAAGGTAATAATTATGACCACACCTGCAAGCCATACTAAATCCGAATTAACATTGTTGAAGCTTGCAAACATTTTACTTTGTAAGCTTAAAAACTCATTCGGGTCTATTAACACTTGGAAGAAAGTTGTTACGCTTCCTAAAAAGGTTCCGACAATCATACCGACAAGCAGCAAGAAATAAATCGGACGTTTTCCTTCCTTGAACAATACGCGATAAAAAATCACAGCAAAGACAACCATAGCTAAAACAGCTAGTAAGAAATTGTATTTGGCATTAATAACGAATATCGACATAGATCCAAAGAAGAAATAGATGAACGTTTGAACCATCATATATAATGCATCCAGTCCCATTACACTTGGCGTTAAAATACGGTTATGTGTAATCGTTTGGAAGACTACAGTTGAATAAGCAATCGCAATCCCTGTTAACGACATCGCTGCCACTTTAATAAGGCGGCGAGGGAACGCATAATGGAAGTTACCATTAAGTTCATAAAATACATATAGTAAAATAGATGCTACAGCTAAAGCTAGTAAAATCAACATTTTTGTACGGTTACGCATATGCTTTCCCCCTAAATAACATAATTAGGAAGATCGCACTTCCGATGACACCGACAGTCATACTAATCGGAATTTCATAAGGGAAAATAAGTACACGCCCTATAATGTCGCAGAATAATAAGAACGACATACCTAGTAATGCTGTATGTGGCAATGTCTTAGCAAGATTATCCCCTTTGAACAGCGAAATTATATTTGGAATGATTAAACCTAGAAACGGTATCACACCAACTGTTAGCACCACCGTCGTCGAAATAAGTGCTACTAACACTAAACCTAAATTCACAACGAATTTATAGGAAAGACCAAGGTTTTTTGCAAAATCCTCACCCATCCCTGCCACTGTGAAGCGGTTCGCATAAATGTAAGCTAAAATCAGCACGGGCACACTTATGTATAAAAGCTCATAACGACCTTTCATCATTAATGAGAAATCTCCCTGTAACCATGCAGAAATGTTTTGGATAATATCCGCCTTATACGCAAAGAACGTTGTAATTGATGAAAGGATATTACCAAACATTAAGCCAATAAGCGGTATAAAGATCGCATCTTTAAATTTTATTCGATTTAATATTTGCATAAACAATAATGTGCCGGCTAAAGCAAATATGAAAGCGAAGGAAATTTTTTGAAAGTACGTGACATTTGTGAAAAACATCATCGAAATTAGTACCCCCAACTTTGTTGCATCTAATGTACCCGCTGTCGTTGGTGACACGAACTTATTCCTACTTAAGCTTTGCATAATTAAACCAGCAATACTCATACCTGCACCCGCTAACAAAATTGCTACAAGTCTCGGTATACGACTAATAAAAAATAGTCTAGTCTCTTCTGATTCGAAGTCTAATAGATCACTTGGTTTTATATCAACTACTCCGATAAATAGTGAAACTATAGACAGCACTACAGTTGCTGTTAAAAGATATCTTTTTTTCATTGTAATCCCCGGTAGATTCATTTTTGTTAGTAATATTCATTGAAAATGATTATCATTACTCACGATTCTCATTATAAGCGTGTTTCCATTCTCAGTCAACCTCCAATTGAGAATTATTCTCGTTTTATTTGATAATTATTAAAAAATGAGTATTCTCAACAGAATATTTGCATTTTGTATTAATTCCAAGCTGAAATTCTCTACATTTTTCACAAAAATAAAAAGGTAATTGAGAATAAAATACTAATTTTTTTCTCAATCACCCTATTAAATCAATTATGCCTCGATATAATTGCGTCCGGAATCGGCTTTCTGCTTTGCTTCGCTTTCGGTACTAAAAACATCTGTACCTGTTGCCTTGCTTTCTCTACAGATAACTGCTGAAAGAAGTTAAGCTATTCGTCGAACGCCCTTGAGCCATGCAAGAACAATTAAAACTATTAATACAAAACCAACGTACCCCATCACCGCATATAGCTTGGCTACAAGCGTCGTAAAGCCAGCAAGACTTGCTAAAAAACCTAATCCACCGATAAAAACGGCAGTTACCTTAAAACTAGCCTTATTAGGTTTTAAAAATCTCACCATAAATGAATAGAACATCCCCACTGCTGTATTATAAATCATTCCTAATAAGGAAAAGGACATCAATAGACCAATTAGAGGATGAATTTCATTTGCCAAAGCTAGCATCGGTATATCTATACCAACGACTACATTCATTTTTGCAAGTAGAGACAGGTTAATAAGTAGAATTAAAGCTCCAAGCAAAATCCCACCAATAATACCTCCCATCCCCGCCACTTTTTCATTGCGAATAGATCCACACATAACAGTTAAAAGCGAAAAACATACACCTATATTAAAAGACAAATACAGTAAAGCAGTAACCCACCAACTTTTAGAACTTACCTGTGCTTGTTGTGCAATAACAGCTTGTTCGACAAAGGTTAAATCCATCGTAGCTAATGAATAGACAGCTATTATCGAGACAATTGCTAGCAGATAGGGAGTAGCAATCGCAATAACGTTTATGATACTCTTCACATCCATCATAACTGTCACGATAGTAAGTACAATCATACAGATGCTCCCCAGCCAAACTGGTAGTCCAAACATTTGATGAAGCGTAGCACCTGCTCCCGCAAACATGATTACTGCTACACCGAATAAGAAGAGCGACAGTAAATAATCCATCACCAAACCTACAGCATTACCTGAAATTTGATAAATTAAATCTTTGTGCGATGTCGTACGCAACCTTGAGCTAATTTGAGCAATGCACATTCCTACTAAGGCGAATCCAACTGTAGCAATAAGTGCACCATAAATTCCATGAAAGCCATAGCTCGTAAAATATAGTACGATTTCCTGTCCTGATGCAAATCCCGCACCGACGATAATTCCTACATAGGCACCACCGATTTGCAAACTTTTTTTCAATCAGTTCTCTCCCTGTTTATCCTATTATCGATAGACCTTCTTACTGATTGTTAGCTTATCAATTACTTTCATATTAGGTGTATATCCAATTCCGGACGTTTGTGGAACATGAATATAACCATCCTCTACAATTACTTCAGGTGTAATGATATCTTCATACCAATAATGACTAGAGCCTGCAGTATCCCCAGGTAATACGAAATTCGAGAGCGAAGTTAATGCAATATTATGCGCTCGTCCGATTCCTGCCTCTAACATACCGCCACACCAAACGGGAATATTATTTTCCTTACATAAATCATGAATTCTTCTTGCTTCTGTTAATCCGCCTACGCGTCCTATTTTTATATTGATAACACCACAACTACCAAGCTCTATCGCTTTTCGAGCATCTTCATAGGAGGTGATACTTTCATCTAAGCAAATAGGCGTCTTTAACTTTCGTTGTAACTTAGCATGATCGACAATATCATCAACAGCTAATGGCTGCTCAATCATTAATAAATTAAATGCATCAAGTTGCTGTAATACATCCATATCGCTCAATGAGTAAGCCGAATTAGCATCTACCATCAATGGCAAATCTGGCATTTCAGCTCGAATAGCACGGATAATTTCTACATCATGGCCTGGCTTAATTTTCACTTTTACTCGTTTATATCCTTTATTTACATGGCCTTTTAATAAATCAATTAATGCTTCTGTAGAAGATTGAATACCTACACTAACACCCACCTCTATTTGCTCCTTATCTCCGCCTAACGCTTGAGCAAGTGATTGTTTCGTTTGTTGCGCATAAATATCCCATATAGCCCCTTCAATAGAGGATTTCGCCATGCAATTACGACGAATAGAGGAGAACAAAGCACTGACTTCATCTGGATGCCCAACGTCTTTATGTAACAGGATGGGGATTAAGAAGTCTTCAAGCATATGCCATGTTGTTTTTACTGTCTCCTCTGTATACCAAGGCGCTACAAAGGCTACAGCTTCTCCCCATCCTACAGTTCCTGATTGATCTATCGCTTCTATAAGTAAAAGTTCTTTTTCATCAATTGTGCCAAAACTCGTTGTAAACGGTGCTTTCATAGGCATTTTTATATGTCTTACTGTAATCTGTTCTAGTTTCACAAGATTTCACTCCTTATCCTTATTATAAAGCTAATAAGGAGCGTCTGACTAATAGGTAGCTATGAACATATTCCTTATTCTTTTTTACTCGAACTATTGCATAATTTTGTTCAAACAATGTTGTTAAAATAGTACGTACTTTATAACGCCAGTCCTCCGCAAGCCGAGGACTCTCCACTTTCATCTTTTGTAAAAATTGAGGAATGGGCAATAAATAGGCGTCCTTATAGTATAATTGCTCTTGCTGAAATTCACCTTCAATATCGAGCACTGGTAAGCCATCCGTTAAAGACCACGGTACAATTTCTTCAGCTTCTTCTTCCAGTTCATCTAGGGAATCCTCCACTCGATCGCGTTCAATCCACCATTCAACAACAATTCGATCTGAAGGTAGCCCCTCGTTAAAATCATCTTTGAGCGGACCATAATAATCATTTTCGTACTGAAAACTAAATGCATTGAGCTTCAAAAATGATAAATTAGCCATATATGCTTCTAGCGGATCAAATAGCCAAATCACAAGCTGAAACCCATGTTCTTTTGCATATTCCTGTTGGGCATGCTTTAATAATTCACCTACACCTTGTTCACGATATGTTTTCTCCACACCAATCATGTGTGAGTGTAAATACATTTTTCCATGTCGATAGCCAACAAAGCAGTAGTTAAAGCCAATCAGCTTTTCGTCTAAATACGCTCCAAGGATTAATCCACCATTTTGTACAGCTGCTAACAACTGATGTGAGGGAATAGCCTGACTCCCCCAAATACTTTCGTTCAAACTTTGTACTTCTGCGATCTCTTTAGGTGCCATTATTTTTTGAATACGTACTCTCTCTAACATTATGCTGATCCCTCCTCTGATTTCCCCGACTCTAATGCTAACAATACCGCTCTTGTAAGGATTTCAACCCCAGTTACAAGCCTCGCCTGCTTAAATTTCATCTTTGGATGATGTAGTCCTGGTGTTACTCCACAGCCTAAACCTAACATCGTAGATTTTAAATGCGGGCGTTGAACAGCGTAATGATGAAAATCTTCTCCTCCAGGTGTATGAACTGGCTTTCTTAAATTTGACAACCCGGTTGCTTGCACGATTGCCTGCTCCATAATATATTGAGCAGTTGGGTCTACCTCAGCAGCTACTACATTTGCTACTGTACGTAATTCAATCTGCACTTTATGCAATATTTTGGCAGAATCAATAACCCTTTTTACACCCTGCGCAAGTGCACCCATCACATCATTTTGTTGAGCTCGTATATCAATGGTGAACGATGCACTTCCAGGAATAATATTGCCGGATTCTCCTCCAGCATGGAATTTGGTCATCTTAATTGATACAGGAACCATTGGGTCTGTATGAAGCGTTCTTAAATCTTCGATAATAGTTGCTCCTACCTCAATAGCGTTCACTCCGAGATGCGGTCTTGCAGCATGGGCATCTTCTCCGATGATTTCTCCCTCAAGTAATCGAGAGGCTCCATGATACAACGCGGCACAATATGTACCGTCTTCAAGCTCATGGACAGGTCTTACATGGACACCAAATAATAAGTCTAGATCATCAATGATTCCTTCTTTTAAAACTGATAAAGCACCTGTTCCTTTTTCTTCAGCTGGTTGAAAAATCACACGAATTGTACCGTTAAATGATGGAGCGAGCTCTTTCAAAAGTAATAGAGCACCGATTGCCATCGTCATATGTCCATCATGGCCACAGGAGTGATTCGCACGAAATTCACCATCTACTTCTTGCCATAACGCATCAATGTCCGTACGCAAACCGACTTTAGGATTACCATTTCCTACGTCAACATAAAGTCCTGTACTGTTTTTAAAGCGTATTGGTGAAAAACCTTCACGTGTTAGCAAATCAACAATATAATTCGTTGTTTCTACCTCATGCCAGCTTATTTCCGGATGCGCGTGCAAATACGTGAAAATCTCCATTAATCTTGGCCTCAAACGACTTAAAGCTTCCTTCATAGCAACCAACCTCTCAAAAAATCATACTATTAAGAATATTATAACGGAAATAAAATCTTTTCTATACAAAAACATATTCCCTCAATTTGCAAATTAAATACACGATAAGACTAAATGCTTTCAGGTAGACAGGGTTCATCCATAATGTGTGGTTAATTTCCGTTCCAGCTGAGCGCTTCTCTGTAGGCATCTGATGAGCCACTTTGGCCAACAAATGTTTTTTGCGCGAAAGCGTAGTGGCAGCGACATGTTTTGGCTGTGCGAAAGCGAAGCGTCAGCAACATGTTTTGGCTGTGCGAAAGCGAAGCGTCAGCAACATGTTTTGGCTGTGCGAAAGCGAAGCGTCAGCAACATGTTTTGGCTGTGCGAAAGCGAAGCGTCAGCAACATGTTTTGGCTGTGCGAAAG
>Ga0102589_1002391_pt1 | contig 21963 bp, 19 predicted proteins | sample AraplaMF_Col_mLB_FD_76858 | JGI IMG/M metagenome (GOLD analysis project Ga0102589, IMG submission 76858) | Arabidopsis root microbial communities from the University of North Carolina, USA - plate scrape MF_Col_mLB | ecosystem: Host-associated > Plants > Roots > Endosphere | place: USA... | reverse complement strand
GATCACGCCGGCGGCGACGAAGACCAGCGTCGAATAGACCCGCGTCACCGCCATCACGCCCATGTTCTCGGCGTAAGTCGTGACGCCGGTGCCGCCGCCGGAGCCGGCGATCATCGTGCCGATGCCGTCGGCGAAGAAGCCGCGCCCGATCAACCCGTCGAGATTGCGCCCGGTCATCACCGAGATGCCCTTGATGTGCCCGAGATTCTCCGCGACCAGGATGATCGCGACCGGCACGATCAGCGCGATCGCCTTGGCATCGAAGACCGGCGCGACGAAGTGGGGCAGGCCGAACCAGGCGGCCGCCGCAACCTTGCCGAAATCGACCGGCGGCGCGCCGAAGCTCGGCGCCGTCAGCGCATAGAGGACATAGGCTGCAAGCCCGCCGATCAGCACCGGCAGGCGCTGCACCAGGCCCCGGCCATAGACCGCGATCAGCGCCACCGCCACGACCGTGAACAATGCGATCCACTTGGTGTAGGCGCTGGCCGAGATCATGTTCATCGCGACGGCGGTCAGGTTGAGGCCGATCGCAGCGACGACGGCGCCGGTCACCACCGGCGGCAGCAAGGTCTCGATCCAGCGCGTGCCGACGCCCTGGACGATGAGACCGATCAGCGCATAGACCGCGCCGCAGGCGATGATGCCGCCGAGCGCGACCGGCAGATTCGCATTGGGTCCGGTGCCGGCATAGCCGGTCGCGGCGATGACGACACCGATGAAGGCGAAGGAGGAGCCGAGATAGCTCGGCAGCCGCCCGCCGGTGATGACGAAGAACAGCAGCGTCGCGATGCCGGAGAAGAAGATCGCGACGTTCGGGTCGAAGCCCATCAGGATCGGCGCCAGCACGGTCGCGCCGAACATGGCGACGACGTGTTGCAGGCCGGCGATGATCGTCTGCCCTGCCGGCAGCCGCTCGTCCGGCATCACATCGCCGGAGGTCTTCAACGTCCAGTTCGGAAAATAGCCAGCCATCTTGCCCGCTCCCAGCCATCGCGCCTGCGCGCACCGAGCCCGTCCGCTCGGCTTGCCGAGCGGTAGAACGGTCTCGTTCTCGCATTGGAGACGGATTCACCGATCAGGTTGAAACAACCTGATCGGATCCGGCTCCGAGGCAATAGTGGCAAGAATCAGGCCTGCGCCAAGCGAGCCCGGCGCGCCGTCCACCGCAAACAGCGCGCGCAGGGCCTGAATCGCAGGATCAGGCTGCCGGACGCCTCTCCCGGTCGCCGAGCGCAATCTGCTTGTCCTCGGCGACCAGCACGTCGGCAGCGAGCTCGGGCAGCGCCCTCGCCTTCGCCATCGCCGCCTCCAGCGGCCCGGGCGACAGGTCCGGCATGGTGTCGAAGCCCGGCATAACGAAATAGGTCTGCTGGAAATCGTCGATCTTGTAGTGCGTGCGCATCACCCGCACCGGATCGAAGGCGATGCGGCCGGGCTTCTCGCTCTCCAGCGCATAGACCGTCTCGCCCGGCGAGGAGGCGATGCCGGCGCCGAAGATGCGCAGGCCCGCCTTCGTCTCGATCAGCCCGAACTCGACACTGTACCAGTAGAGCCGCGCCAACCGGGCGAGATCTGCCGGATCGGCATAGCGCAGGCCGGCCTCGCCATAGGCCGCGACGAAATCGGCGTAAGATCGGTTCATCAAGAGCGGCACATGTCCGAAGACGTCGTGGAAGATGTCCGGCTCCTCGATGTAGTCGAACTCCTCCGGCCGCCTGATCCAGAACCCGGCCGGAAAGCGCCGCTCGGCCAGATGAGTGAAGAACACCCGGTCCGGCACCAGCCCGGGCACGGCGACCACTTCCCAGCCCGTCGCGGCCTTGAGCACCCGGTTCATCTCACGGAAATCGGGAATGCCGTCTGGTGCAATCCCGAGCCCGGAGAGCCCTTCGAAGAACTCGTCGCAGATCCGGCCATGCAGCAATTCGAACTGGCGATGGTAGAGCCTCGACCAGGTCTCGTGGTCGGCGGCGGAATAGGATTTGAAACGCTGGTCGACGACATAGTCGGCCGGGATCTGGTCGGCCTGCAGGCCTGAACGGATGAACGGATCGGTCGTCATGGCGCACCTCCCAATGCTGAACGGAAGTTTGCGCCCACATCCCGGTCATGTCCTGCCTTTCTCTTGGCCGGAAGCGCAATCAAAGACATAATCGGACCAAATTATCGCACCATAGGTCCGATCATGCCTCATTCAGCCAAAGCTCCGTCACGCCTCGACGAGACCGACCGGCGTATCCTGCGCGCGCTCCAGCGCGATGGCCGCCTGACCAATGCGGCGCTCGCCGAAGAGATCGGCATGGCGCCCTCTCCCTGCCTGCGCCGCCTCAGGGCACTGGAGGAGGACGGCGTCATCAGCGGCTATCGCGCCTTGATCGACCGCCGCCAGCTCGGCCATGGCGTCGAGGCCTATGCCTTGGTCAAGCTCTCGCAGTCCGATCCGGACTGGCGCACCAAGCTGATCGAGAAGCTGAAATCCTTCGACGAGGTCATCTCCTGCCAGGCGATGACCGGCGAATGCGACCTGCTCGTGCATATCGTAGCGGGCGATATCGAGGCCTATGGCGAATTCGCCATGCAGCGCCTGCTGACACTGCCGGGCGTCGCCGACATGCGCTCATCTTTCGTGCTGGCGACGATCAAGCCCGATCGCGGCTGGCCGGTGTGAGCGCCTGCCCTCAGGGCGCGACGCCAAAGGCGCGGTAGCGCTCCTCGGCCTGCGCGTCGAGCGCCTGCGCCCTGGCGAAATCGGCCGCCGCCTCGGCCGCGTCGCCGCGGCGCTGATGCGCCAGGGCGCGGCCATACCAGGCCTGGCCGAGGCGGGCGTCGAGAGACAGCGCCCGGTCGAAATCAGCGATCGCCGCATCGGTCTGGCCCAGCGCAGTGCGCAGCGCGGCGCGCGCCACCCAGCCATCCGGATCGGCCCGGTTGGCCGCGACCGCGGCGTCGAGATCGGCCAGTGCCCGCTCGTACTCGCGGGCATGCTGGAGCAGCAAGGCGCGGTTGAGCAGGGCTGCGGCATTGGCGGGCGCCACCGCGACGACATCGTCATAGGCTTTCAGCGCAGCGCTGAGCTGGCCACGCGCCGTCAGCGCCCTCGCCCGCTGGAACAGTGCCTCGATCGAGCGCGGCTCGCTGCGCAGCGCCGCCTCCGCATCGGCCTGCGCCGCGGCGAAGGCGCCGTCGCGGAAGCTCAGCCGGGCGCGCTGAACCAGCGCCGCCGGATTCTCCGGTTCGAGCAGCAAGGCGGTGGCGAGGTCGAGCCGCGCCTGCGCTTCGCGCTGCGGTTGACCGATGCTGAACTGGGCCCGGCGGACCAGGCGCGGCACGTCGAAGCCGTCGAGCGCCAGGGCCGCATCGAGCGCCAGGAGCGGATTGGGCGGGGTCGGCAAGGCCAGAACCGGCTGCGGCGGTTGCGGCCGCAGCGCGCGATAGACGCCCTGCAGCGCCTCGCGCTCCTGCTCATAGGTCTCCTTCGCATCGCGCCACAGCCCGGCAAGGCGCGCCGGCCAGACCTCGATCGAGCGGCCGAGCGCCGGCAGCAGCTCCTCGCGCCGTTCGAGCGCACCATCATGCTCGGGGTCGACCGCGAGCAGCGTGCCATAGGCGGCAGCAGCCGCACTGCGATCGCCACGGACCTCCTGCGCGAGGCCGAAACCGAACAGCGTCGCGCGATCCTGCGGCTTGAGCGCAAGCGCGGCGCGATAGGCTTCCAGCGCCGGCTGAGGCCGACCGAGTGCCAGCAGCGCGTCGCCGCGCATGCCATGCCAGGCCCCGACATCATGCCCGGGGCCGGCCCGGTCGAGATCGCGCAGCGCCTTGTCGTTGCGGCCGAGCGTCAAGAGCAGCTGCGCCCGATTGCGCAAAGCATTGCCGTCGCTGGGCACAAGGGCGATGGCCCGATCGAGATCGCGCAGCGCCTCTTCGCGCCGGCCGAGCCCGGCGAGCAGGCCCGCACGGTTGTTCAGGCCGAAGGTGGCCTGCGGCTGGATGGCGAGCAGCTTGTCATAGGCCGCGATCGCCTCCTCGGCGCGGCCCATCCGCTGCAGCAGGAAGGCGCGGCGTGAGAGCGAGGCTTCGTGCCGGGCATCGAGACGCAGCGCCCGCTCATAGCTCGCCAGCGCCGGCCCCTCATGACCCATCGCCTCGAAGGCGCGCCCGCGCTCCAGCCAGACCTGCGCGACGCTCGGCTCCAGCCGCAAGGCATTGTCGAAGGCGGCGATCGCCTCGCGCGGCCGGCCCAGCACGGCGAGCGACAGGCCGCGGCGGTAATGATAGGCCGTGATCTCCGGCTCGATCGCCAGCGCCGCGTCGAAATCGACCAGTGCCGCCTCGTGATCGCCCTCGTCCTGCAGGAAGCGCCCGCGCGTCCCTCGTGCCCAGCTGTTGGACGGATCGAGCGCGATGGCACCGTCGAGATCCGCCCGCGCTCCGGCGACGTTGCCGGCGCGCTCGCGCAACAGCGCCCGGTCGGCCAGGAGCATCGCGCGCCCACCGATGGCCATCGCCTGTTCGATCAGCGCCGCGGCTTCGACATGTCGGCCGAGCTCGGACAGCGCATGCGCCCGGCCGCGCAGCGCAGCCAGGTGATTCGGGACCGCTTTGAGCGCGGCGTCGAAATCGCGCAATGCGTCGTTCAGAGCGTTCCCCGCTTCCGACAGCCAACCGCGGCTTGCGAGCAGATCGGCCCGGATGGCGCGATTGAGCTCGCTGCTCAGGCTCTCGTCGCAGGCCGCGCGCCGCTCGGCGGCGCCGGCCTCGATCGCGCCCATGCAGAGGCGCACGCGCTCCTGCGTTCGTTCGGCCCGCTCCGGCACGGACGCAGGCGCATAGGCCGCGACAGGCTGGGCGCCCAACACGGCAAGCGCGCCCAGCGATATCAGGCGCAGCAACTTCATCGACGGAATCCCACAACGGCCCCTCAGCCGGCGATGATGAGATCGGCAAAGCGGCTCGAAGGTCTAGTGGCCGCCGTGTCGCGGCAGTGAAAAAGAAACGAAAAAGCGGCGACTGTGCCGCCCCCACAACAGCGGGCGCAACCTGTGGTGATCAGCCTCCGCGCCGGCCGCTCACCCGGCCTCCCCGAGAGGCTTCGGATCAGAACTCCAGGCCGAGCTCCCGATAGCGCTCGTCGATCTCGCCATCGAGCGCGCGCGCCTTCGCAAACCCTTCCTGGGCGAGCTCTGCCTCGCCCTTGCGCAGGAGTGCAATGGCGCGTCCGAACTGGGCGAAGGCATTCTTCGGTGCGCCCTCGACCGAGCGTTCGAACAAGGCGAGTGCCCCATCGAAGTCGCCCTCATGCATTCTGATGGCGCCCAGGCTGTGGAAGACTGTCGCGCGCTGCGGGTCGAGTTTGAGGGCTTCGGCGCAATCGCTGCGGGCGAGCTCGAACTCGCGGCGCAGCACATGGAAATAGCAGCGATCGTTCCAGAGCCCCGCATTGCTGACCCCGCGTTCGATCGCGGCGGTCAAATGCGCGATGGCTGCCTGGTGATCGCCTCTCCGGTAGAGCGCGACGCCGAGATCGAGCGTGGTCCCGACATGATCGGGCGCCAGGCGAAAGGCCTCCTCGAGATCGGCCTGCGCCTCGGAGAAACGCTTTTGCCGGAGATGCACGAGCCCGCGATAGCGCCAGGAATCATAGTCTTTCGGCCGTAGCGCGATCGCCTGGCTGAAATCCGCCTCGGCGTCGGCGAGCCGGCCAGCCTTGCGGTACAGCAGGCCGCGGTTGAAACGCGCCGCCTTCGACATCGGAGCGAGCGAGATCACGCTCGTATAATCGGCCACCGCCCCCTCGTCCTGCGACAGCGCCGCCCGCGCTCGTGCCCGCCAGAAGAAGGCGTCGGAATCCTGCGGGGCCTGCTCCAGAACGCGCTCCGCATCGGCGAGCGCCTGCGGATAGCGCTTCTCGTCATAGTGGATGCTGGCCCGTTCGAGCCGGGCGTCGGCATTCTGCGGATCGCTCCGCAACAGCTGCTCGACATCGTCGAGCGCTCGCCCTCGGCTTTCGGCCGTCGCGGCCAGGAGGCGTGCACGCGCCAGCCGTGCCACATCGTCATAAGGATCGAGCTCCAGCTGCTCGTCGAGCTTGCCAAGGCGCTCCCCGGTCGACTGGCCGGTCTTCGCCGAAGCCTGGCTCTGGGCGGACAGTGCCGCCCGCTTGATGGCCGCGGCCGTCTCGACCAGCCGGATGCGCCAGATCTCGCGCTCGCGCCCGAGCTTGACCAGCATCTCGTTCCGCTGGCGCGTGGCGTCCTCGTCGCCCGGCTCGACCTCGAGCGCCTTGCTGTAATGGCCGAGCGCCTCGGCCCAGCGCCCGCGGAGTCTCTCGGTCAGGCCGCGATTATAGTAGCCGAACATAGCGGCCGGCGCCCGCCTGATCACCTCATCGAAATCTACGGCCGCATCGTCATAGCGCTTCTGGCCGAGCGCAGTTCGGCCGCGCATGTTGATCAGCTCGGTGGTCTTGTGGCCAAGCGCCGTGGCCCGCTCGAACGCAGCGCGAGCCTTACGATAATCCGCCTTCTCGAAGTAGATCAGTCCTCTGACATAATGAGGCTGCCCGTTCCGCGGATCGAGCGAGATCGCCCGGTCGGCATCTCGCATCGCCACCGCGTACTTGCCTTTCTGCGCGAAGTGCCAGGCGCGGTTCCCATAACCGGCAGCGGCTCCAGGATCGGTCGCGATCAGCGTATCGTAGGCCTTGATCGCAGCATCGTCCCGGCCAAGCATGGAGAGCACGAAGGCTCTGCGAAACAGCAGGCTCCGGTCTCCTGGCGTTTTCTTGAGACCCAGATCATAGGAGCGCAGGGCTCCGGCATAGTCGCTGCGGCCCTCCTGCACCGAGCCTCGCTGGACCCAATTGATGGCGTCCTCGGGCTCGATCGCGACCAGACGATTGAACGTCAGCAGAGCGGCGCGCTGCTCGCCTTTTTCGCTCAGCGCGCGTGCATGCCAGTACAGGGCCGATGGATCCTTCGGAGCGATCTTCGTCGCAGCCTCGAGATCGACGAGCGCAGCGGCATGATCCTTCCTGTCGAAGGCCAACCGGGCGCGCTGGACCAGCGCATCGACGAAGCCGGGAGCAAGCTGAAGCGCAGCGTCGAAATCGACGAGAGCCTGCTCGCGCCGTCCGGCCCGGCGGCGAACGAGGCCGCGATCGAGATAGATCAGGGCTCGCGTCTCATTGTCGGCGAGCATCGCCGTGAAGGCCCGCTCGGCCTCGTCATAGCGCTCCAGATCCGACAGCATCACGGCCCGTCCGCGCAAAGCCAGATCATTCCCCGGCATGAGCTTCAGGGCGGCTTCGAAATCGCTCAGGCTGCTGCCTCGGTCGCCGCCGCGGCGCTTTTGCCAGCCGCGCGAGATGATCAGCATGGCGCGCTGCGCCGGCCGTGCCTCCAGCACGAGAGCCTTGTTGCAGGCCTCGATACGCCGGCCGATGTCACCGCTGTCGGAGCGGCAATCGTTCCAGAATTCGGCCGATCCGTCAGGCGAGTGCCGGAAATCGGCGAAAGCCGGCGCGCAGGCGCCAAGCACGCCGACAACCACCACCGACGACTGCAACAGCCGACGCCAACGCCTCATCGAGCCCCCCAAAGCCTGCTCCGAGCAAGGCTATCATCGCCCCGCGAGTATGGAACATGATTCTCGCGAAATACGATTACCAAGGGGCCGTTCAGGAAGGCGAGACCTCCCCCATCTCGCCCGCTGCCTTGAGCCGAGTCAGCGGGCGATCAGGTCCTGTCCCGCAGCTTACTCAGCCGCCTGGGCATGCGTGCGGCTGCCGCGGGCGACCAGCTTATTGAGCGCCGCCAGATAGGCCTTGCAGGAGGACACCAACGTGTCCGGGTCGGCGCCCCGCCCCGTCACCGCCGCGCCATTCTGGCCGAGGCGCACGGTGACCTCGGCCTGCGCGTCGGTGCCCTCGGTGACAGCGTGGACATCGTAGAGCTCCAGCACCGCCTCGTGCGGCACCAGCGCCTTGACCGCGTTGAACACGGCGTCGATCGGCCCGTTGCCCTCGGCTTCCTCGGCCACGACCCGGCCGTCGATGTCGAGTTTCAGCATGGCGCGCTGCGGGCCGCGCGTGCCGGCGATCACCGTCAGCGAAACCAGCTTCACCCGGTCATGGGCAGTTGCGAGGTTCTCGTCGACCAGCGCCTCGATATCCTCGTCATAGACATGCTTCTTGCGGTCGGCGAGCGCCTTGAAGCGGGTGAAGGCGTCCTCCAGCTGGTTGTCGCCGAGCGCATAGCCCATCTCGTTCAGCTTGGAGCGGAAGGCGGCGCGGCCGGAATGCTTGCCCATCACCAGCGAGGTCTTGGTCACGCCGACCGAGGCCGGGGTCATGATCTCATAGGTCTGCTGGTGCTTCAGCATGCCGTCCTGGTGGATGCCGCTCTCATGGGCGAAGGCGTTCCGGCCGACGATCGCCTTGTTGTACTGCACCGGGAAGGAACAGGCGCTCGAGACCGCCTTGGACGCCCGCATCAGATAGGTTGCGTCGATGCCGGTGTCGTAGGGCATCACGTCGCCGCGCACGCGCAGCGCCATCACGATCTCCTCCAGCGCCGCATTGCCGGCGCGCTCGCCGATGCCGTTGATGGTGCATTCGACCTGGCGCGCCCCGCCCTCGATCGCCGCCAGCGAATTGGCGACGGCCAAGCCGAGATCATTGTGGCAGTGGGCCGAGAAGATCGCCTTATCGGCATTCGGCACGCGCTCGCGCACCGCCTTGAACATCGCGCGATACTCGTCCGGCGTGGCGTAGCCGACCGTGTCGGGCAGGTTGATCGTGGTCGCGCCGGCCCTGATCGCGGTCTCGACCGCCCGGCAGAGATAGTCGATCGGCGTGCGGGTCGCGTCCATGCCCGACCATTCGACGTCTTCCACCAGGTTGCGCGCCTGCGTCACCGTCTTCGTGATGATCTCCAGCACCTCTTCCTCGCTCTTGCGCATCTGGTGCTGCAGATGGATCGGCGAAGTCGAGACGAAGGTGTGGATGCGCGGCTTCGCCGCATGGCGCACCGCCTCGCCGGCGCGGGCGATGTCTGCGGAGATGGCGCGCGCCAAGCCCGCGACGCTCGCGCGCTTGATCCGGCTGGCGATCGCCGAGACCGCCTCGAAATCGCCGTCCGAGGCGATCGGGAAGCCGGCCTCGATGATGTCGACGCCCATCGCGTCCAGCATGTCGGCGACCTCGAGCTTCTCCTCGAAGGTCATGGTGGCGCCGGGGCACTGCTCACCGTCGCGCAAGGTGGTGTCGAAGATCAGAACCCGGTCCTTGGCGGAGACGGTGTTGCCTGCATTGCTCATGGGTCTTGTCCTTGGTCGGGGCGCGCCGCGTCTCGGTTCCGGCTGACGCGCGAGGTCTGAAGCTCTGCCTTCGTCATCCCCTGAGCGCCCAGGCACGCGTGCCCGGCCGGCCCTCAGGGGCAGGTAAGAAGAAGCAGCTGACCAAGGAGCGAGGGAGCGCGCATGCCGGCCGTCCGCGCAGCGGCGCGGTTCAGGCTCTCGGCATGGGTGGCGGATGCGGCCACGAACGATCCTCTCGACGACTTGGGCTGTCTACCGGATCAGAGGATAGGAAGGCAAGCCCGGGAGGTCTTGAACGTTCGTGCGCGGGCTCAGCCGGCGGCCCCTGCCCGCTCCTTCAGCGTCCTCGTCGGCCCAGGCAGCCCCGGCCAGACCTGCAAACGGTAGAAGTCATCGCCCTCCAGCCCGTCCTCGCTCAGGTTGTCGAGGCCGACATAGGAGACCCGCAGGCGGTAGCTCCCGGGCGTGAGTGAAAAGCGCGCCCGCTCCTGCGGCGCCCCTTCCGTGCAGCCGATCAGCATCACCTGGCCGGAGCGCACCCTGAAAGAGCACTCGTTGACCAGTTCCCATTCGCCAAAATCGGCGTCGGGTGCAGTGTCATGGACCGAGAGCACGACCGGGACATTCATGTTCCTGGCGGTCGCGATGCCGACTGAGCATTCGCCGACGGCGAGCATCCGCTCCACCGTCTCGTCGGTCCAGAACGTCCCCCAATCCTCGTCGACCGCCTCGTCCTGGAGATAGAACTGGAAGTAGTCGGCGAAGATTTCGAGCTCGGCGGTATGCAGCACGGTCATGACGATCAGGGTTCCGTCGAATTGTGACGGGAGTAAGAGGCTTCGGCCACGCTGGGCCGCTTTGCATTGGCACGGTGGACCATCTGCGTGGATTAACTGCCCGGTGCGGTTCGGCCCATGGCCGCGCGCACCGGACGCCCATCTCCTGACCGGAGTGCCTTGCCTGTGCTGCGCTATGATCGTCCCGCCATCGGGCTCGCCTTGGGGCTCTCAGGCCTCGCCGGCTTCGTCGATGCGCTCGGCTTCCTGAACATCGGCGGCTTCTTCGTCTCGTTCATGACCGGCAACACCACCCGCCTCGGCATCGAGCTGGCGGAAGGCCGCATCGACGGCGTCCTGGTAGCCGGCATGATCATCGTCCTCTTCGTCGTCGGCGTGATCTGCGGTTCGCTCGTCGGCCATGTCGGCAGGCAACGGCGCCAGGCCGCCGTCCTCGCTTTCGTCACGCTGGCGCTCGCACTCTCGGCCGGTCTCTACGGCGCCGGGCTGGCAATAGCCGCAGCCGCCATCCTGGCTCTGGCGATGGGCGCCGAGAACGCCGTCTTCCAGCGCGACGGCGAGGTCACGATCGGCCTGACCTACATGACCGGCACGCTGGTCAAGATGGGGCAGCGCCTCGCCGGCGCCCTGCTCGGCGGCTCCAAGCGCGCCTTCCTGCGCCATTTCGTGCTCTGGCTCAGCCTGCTCGTCGGCGCGCTGCTAGGCGCCTATGCGCACAGGCATGTCGGACTGGGGGCGATCTGGCTGGCGGCCGCGGCGGCGGGCGGCTTCACCATCGTCGCGTTCGTCGTGCCCCACCAGGACTGAGCGCTTCCGGGAAGGCCTTTGCCTCAGAGGCGGAATCAACCATGGTTCCGCTCCGACCAGCCGGAGCCCTGTCCATGCGCGCCGCCCTCCTCGCCGCCGCCCTCGGCCTTTCCCTCGCCGCCTGCCAGACGGCTGCGCCGCCTCCCGCCCCCTCGCCCGAGCAGGCAGCGGCCGGCGTTACCCCGAGCACCTTCCACATGCCAACCGGCACAGGCTGCTCCGGCGAGGTCGATCGCTTCCAGGCGGTGATGGACAACGACCTGCAGACCGGCCACACCACCAAGGGCGTCCACAGCCGCGTCAGCGCCGAGATCGACAGCGCCCGCAAGAGCTGCGCCGCCGGCAACAGCGCTGGGGCGATCTCCCAGATCCGCGCGACACGGACGAAGTTCGGCTATCCGTGAGCCCGGCCTCGCTTCGGTCACAGGATCGGTGCACCTGATTGCGTCGCTCCCTCGGCACTGACAGGCTTCGCAAGGCGAGCGCCGGCAGGCACCGAGGGAGAACCGGATCATGATCACCCGACGCATTTTCACTGCAGCGTCCCTTGCTTTGGCGGCGTTGCCGCTGCCAGCCGTCGCAGCGCCGCGCACGCTTGCCGGTACCGTGACCTATCGCGAGCGGATCGCGCTGCCGCCGGGCGCCGTGGTCGAAGTCAGCCTGCTCGACGTCTCGCTGGCGGACGCACCGTCCCGCAGCATCGCCCGCACACGCATCGCCGCGCGCAGGCAGGTGCCGATCCCCTATCGGCTGCGCTTCAACGATGCGGTGATCCAGCCCGGACGCCGCTACGCGCTTCGCGCCGAGATCAGGGTGCGTGGCCAGCTCTGGTTCACCACCACGGAGCACCATGCGGCGCTCGTACCGGAAGCGAGCAGCGAGATCGTCGTCCAGCGGGTCGCGCCGCCGGCCGAGGTCGGCGGGCCCACCGGCTCCTGGCTGGTCCAGAGCCTGCGCGGCCGGCCACTCCCCGCGGGCGTCCGTGCGACGCTGCAAATCGACTCGAACGGAAGCGTCTCAGCTCATGGCGGCTGCAACGGCATGGGCGGACAGGCGACGATCCGCGATAGGACGATCCGTTTCGGACCGCTGGTCGGCACGATGATGGCCTGCCCCGAACCGCGCATGCAGGTCGAGAACCAGTACCGCGCGGCGCTGGAAGCGACGCGGAGCTGGCGCATGGAACGCGGCGTGCTCGTCCTGCTGAGCGGGCGCGGCGCGCGCTTGATCGTGCTGGCGCGGGAGTAAGGGCGGCGGCCTAAGCCGCCAGCCCCCGCTTCTCCAGCAGCGCATCCGGGGTCGGCAGGCGCCCCCTGAACAGCGTATAGGCCTCGGCCGGGTCGCGCGTGTCGCCGGCCGAATAGATGTAGCGCTTGAGCTTGCTCGCGACCTCCGGGGCGAAGACATTGCCCGCCTCGATGAAGGCGTTGAAGGCGTCGGCGTCCATCACCTCCGACCAGAGATAGCTGTAATAGCCGGCCGAATAGCCGTCACCCGAGAACACGTGCGAGAAATGTGGCGTGCGGTGGCGCATGGTGATCTCCGCGGGCATGCCGATCCGCGCCAGCTCCTTCGCCTCGAAGGCGAGCGGATCGACCTCAGCCGGCATCTCCAGCGAATGGAAGGCGAGATCGACCAGCGCCGAGGAGGTGTATTCCACCGTGGCGAAGCCCTGGTTGAAGGTCTGCGCCCGCTTGATCTTCTCGATCAGCGCGTCCGGGATCGGTTCACCGGTCTCGGCATGCAGGCAGAAGCGCTGCATCACCTCCTTCGTCAGGAACCAGTGCTCGTAGAGCTGCGAGGGCAGTTCGACGAAGTCGCGCGAGACCGAGGTGCCGGCGAGCGAGCCGTAATGCACGTCCGACAGCAGGCCGTGCAGGGCATGGCCGAACTCGTGGAAGAGCGTGCGGGCATCGTCGATCGAGAGCAGCGCCGGCTTGCCCTCGGCGGGCTTGGCGAAGTTGCAGACGTTGACGATGATCGGCCGGACCTCGCCGTCGAAATTGCGCTGGCCGCGATAGGCGCTCATCCAGGCGCCGGAGCGCTTCGAGGCGCGGGCGAAATAATCGCCGAGGAAGAGGCCGATATGCCGGCCGCTCGCGGTCTCGCTCACCTCGAAGACGCGCACATCGGGATGATAGCCCTTGAGCTCAGGCCGCTCGGCGAAGGAAAGCCCGAACAGCTTGCCGGCGGTGTCGAAGGCGGCGGCGATGATCCTGTCGAGCTGGAGATAGGGCTTCAGCACGGCCTCATCGAGCGCATAAGTCTTCTGCCGGACCTTCTCGGCATAGAAGCGCCAGTCGGACGGGCGGATCGGGGCGTTCTCGCCTTCGCTCTGGGCGAGCGCGGCGAGATCGGCGGCCTCCTGCCCGGCGCGGGCGCGGGCCGGCTTCCAGACCAGCTCGAGCAGGTTGCGCACGTTCTCCGGCGTCTTCGCCATGGAATCGTCGAGCTTGAAATGAGCGAAGGTCGCAAAGCCGAGCAGCTTCGCCTTCTCGGCCCTGAGATTCACCATCTCGGCGACGATGGCGCGGTTGTCGGTCTCGCCGCCATTCTCGCCGCGTTTGCTCCAGGCGGTGAAGGCCTGCTCGCGCAGCTCGCGCCGCGTCGAGAAGGTCAGGAAGGGCTCAATGATCGAGCGCGCCAGCGTCACCGCATGCTTGCCGTCCTGGCCGCGATCGGCAGCGGCGCGCGCCATCGCCGCGACGACGAAGGGCGGCAGGCCGTCGAGATCGGCCTCATCCTCGATGATCAGAGCATAGCTCGCCTCGTCCTTGAGCAGGTTCTGGCCGAAGCTGGTGCCGAGCCCGGCCAGCCGCTCGTTGATCGCCGCCAGCCTGGCCTTGGCTTCGCCTTCGAGCTTGGCGCCCGAGCGGATGAAGCCGCGATGCGTCCGCTCCAGCAGGCGCAGTTGCTCTTCGGTCAGGCCGAGGCTCTCGCGCGCCTCGAACACGGCATCGACGCGAGAAAAGAGGTCGTGATCCATCATGATCGCCGACCAGTGCCGCGACATCACCGGCGACATCTCGCGCTCGATCGCCTGCAGCGCCTCGTTGGTGTCGGCCCCGGCGAGATTGTAGAACACGCCGCCTAGACGGCTTAATCCGCGGGCCGAGCGCTCCAGCGCCTCGATCGTATTGGCGAAGTCTGGCGCCGCTTTCTCGGCCTTGATCGCCTCGACCTCGGCTTTGTGCTGCTCCAAAGCCGCCGGATAGGCCGCCTTGATGTGCTCGGGCGTGATCTCCGCGAAAGGTGGCAGGCCGAACGGCGTCTCCCAGGCGGGCCCGAACGGATTGCCTTCAGGCAGGGCAAGAACTTCGGACGCGTCGGCCATCGGCAAACCTCGATCGGTAAGGGGTCAATCTCGCCCAAAGATATGTGCGAGATAGGACGTCATGAAGGGCGGCATGTCATAAGCCGCGCAATCGGCGAGATTGCGGACGATCACGATGTCGGACAATTCCGGCTCGTCCTGCTGCGCGATCCGCGCCAGCATCATTTCACGGGCATCTTCGGCTGGCAGGCCGATCCCGACCGGGCGCATGAAAGCGACACGGCCGGGCACGATCACCGCCGTCCAACGCTCCTCGACCGAAATCTCGTCGAGCGCCAGCCCGGTCTCCTCGCAGAGCTCGCGGGTGACGCTGCCGGCGAGGTCGAGCGTGCCGTCCGGGCGTGCATCCTCCCGGTCCGGCGTGCCGGCGGCGAAATAGACCTTGCCCGGGTTAGCGGTGTGCTCGCCCATCCGGCCGAGCAGGAAAGCGCCGTCGGCCGCCCGCAGCGCCGCCATGGCGAAGCCGTTGCGGATCATCGGGCCGGGATGGCCGAAATCGCGCCAGCTCATGAAGGCAGCATAATCCGCCTCGAAATAGCCGGCATGGAACACGCCGCCCTCTATCGCGGCGCGATGCTGCAGCATGACGCGGCCGTTGAACATGGCCGGCTTACCGGCGCTGATTGCAGCCCAATGCGCCCCGATCTCATCGGCGCGATCGCGGGCAAAGCCCCAATCGAACGCCTCGACCCGCGCCTCGACGCGATCGAGCGCGACGATCTCGCCGTCGACGACGCCATTCCCGGTCACAGCAGCACGCCCTCGCTCATCACCACGGCGGCGCCGCCGATCGTCGCCGAGGCGAGCGCACCGCCCGCGACCGTCAGGGTGAGCTCGATCTGCGAGGGCCGGCCCATCTCGTAGCCCTGCTCGATGACGAGGCGGTGCGTGCCATCGCCCGGCCGGTCGAAGGCCATGATCGCGCCGGCGAAGGCGGCGACCGCCGAGCCGGTCGCAGGATCCTCGGTCACACCGGCTTCCGGCCAGAACATCCGGGCGTGATAGTGATGCCCGGCCTCTTCGGTCTGGCGGCAATAGACGAAGGCGTTGCCGTTCGGTGCGGCCGCCAAGGTCTGCGCGAAGGTTCCGGTGACACGCGCCTTCGCGATCGCGTCGCGCCCGCTGACGGGCACCATCGTATAGGCGACGCCAGCCGAGAAGGCGCTCGGCCGATGTCCCTCGAAGCCGAGATCGGCCACGCCCAGCCCGAGCGCTTCCGCCAGCGCGGCATCGGCGATTGGCTGCGCGATCTGCTCCGGCAGCTTCGGCAAGGTGAAGGTGGCGCGGGCGCTGCGCGCATTGCCGAGCGCGATCAAGCAGGGCACCAGGCCGACCTTCTCCTCAAGCACGAGCCTGTCCGCCGCCTGCCCCTCAGCCGCGTCGCGCAGCGCCAACAGCGCGGCAGTGCCGACCGTCGGATGACCGGCGAAGGGCAGCTCCTGCCCCGGCGTGAAGATGCGGACCGCGGCGCGATGGGCCGGGTTCGCCGGCGGCGCGACGAAGACCGTCTCCGAGAGGTTGAACTCGCGCGCAATCGTCTGCATCGCCGCGCTGTCGAGCCCCTCGCTGTCGAGCACCACGGCGAGCGGGTTGCCGGCATGCGGCCTGGTGGTGAACACGTCGAGCGTGACGAAACGGCGGCTCATGCGGTCTCCTTCGGGATCGAAAGCTCGATCGTCAGCGGGCAATGGTCGGAGGCTTTCGGCCGGTCCCAGCCGACGCGCGGATAGCGGTCGCAGGTCAAAGCGAGCTTGGCCATCGAGCGGTCGGCCTCGCGCGGGTCGAGCGGCACGCGATAGGGCAGACCACGCCGGATCATCTGCATCGCCGGATTCGGATTGGCCGCTGCCAGCGCCGGCGAGAGCAGGATATGGTCGAGCGGCATATGGCTGTCGACCAGGCTCTGGCGCTCCTCCGACCAGTAACGCCGGAAATGCGTCCAGCGCTCATGCGGCGGCTGGCTCTCCATTGGATCGACCGCGAAATCCTCCAGCAGCGGCTCGATGCCGCTGTCGCCTTCGTCGACCGGCGCCGCCAGCGGGCCGAGCCCGATCCGATAGCCGTTGAGATCGCCGAGGATCGCCCAGTTCGCCTCGCGCCAGCCCGGGCCGAACCAGTCCTTGATGATCTTCCTCACCGCCAGAGCTTCGGCCCGGCGGATCGGCAGGGTCGCCTGCCTTCCGTCATCACGGCCATTGTTCATCGATTTGAAATGGCAGCCGAACAAAGCGAGCCGCCGGTCGCCGAAATCGAGCTCGACCGCCAGGCAATCGCGGGCGAAGACCTTGTCGCGCGGATTGATGCCGAAAGCGGCGATCTCGGGCGAGAACGCGTCCGCATCGGCGAAGCTCATGCCCTTGTAGGAGCGCACCGTGATCTGCCGCGGCTGCACCAGATCGCGCCGCGCCGCGAAGCCGATGTCGATATTGCGCCGGTCATTGCCGTCGACCAGGGTGAAATGGCCGTAGCGATGATCGGCAATGCGGTGGACGTAATTGGCGAAGAAGGCCTGCAGGCTGGCGAGCGAGTCCACCTCCTGCAGCATCCAGAGATCGGCATTGGCCTCGGCGATGGCGAGCGCCGTCATCTGGCGCTTGTCGTCCTCGAGCGCGACCGCGAGCGAACGTTCGACCGCGTCGCGCTCATCGGCGCGCGGGAAGTGGAACAGCGACATCGCTGCCGCCGTCTCCGTGCGCCCGCCGGGCTCGAAGCGATGGCGCGTCAGCAGGTTCTCGACGTTGAAGGTGCCGAGGCGCAGTTTCATGCGTTTTAGACCGCCTCGGGCGCGAAGAGCTGCGAGGGCGTGACGAACTCGTCCTGCGCCGCCACGGTCAGGATCTCGCGCGAGCCGGCTTCCTTGGTCCGCTTCAGCAGCCCGTAGATCGAGGAGGCCGCCTTGCCGAGCGCGCTCGCGGCCGAGCCATCGCGGAGATAGTGCACGAAGAACAGCGCCGCGATCGCATCGCCGGCGCCATTGATGTTGATGTCGATCTTCGGCGTACGAACGCGATAGGTGCCCTGCCCGTCCGCCGCCATCAGGTCGATCGAATCCGCCGGCGTCTCGTTGGTGATCAGCGAGGTCACCAGCACGACCTTGGGCCCGGCATCACGCAGCGCCTCGACGGCGCGGTGGGCATCGGCCAGCGTCCTGACCTCGACATCGGTGAGCAATTCCAGCTCGAACTGGTTCGGCGTGACGATATCGGCCGCCGGCACCGCCTGCTCGCGCATGAATTCGGGGATCCCCGGCCGGACGAAGACGCCGCGGCCGACATCGCCGATCACCGGGTCGCAGCAATACATCGCCTTGGGATTGGCCTCGCGCACCCTGGCCACGGCCGAGAGGATGGCATGGCCGATATCGGCCGAACCCATATAGCCGGAGAGCACGCCGTCGCATTTGCCGAGCACGCCGCGCTCGCCGATGCCCGCCATCAGCTCGTCGATCGTGGCGCCGTCGAAGACCTGCCCCTTCCAGGCGCCGTAGCCGGTGTGGTTCGAGAACTGCACGGTGTGGATCGGCCAGACCTCGACACCGAGGCGCTGCATCGGGAACACGGCAGAGGCATTGCCGACATGGCCATAGGCGACATGGGACTGGATCGAGAGGATGTTCATGAGGGGTAGGCCAGCCTTCGACGACACGAGGCGGCGAACCTAGCGGCTGGTGCGGCCCGCGCCAATCGAAAGCCGTGATGGGAGCGATCAGTCCTGGCGCTATGGGCTCGACAATCGCGCGACCGCAGCCGTGTCGGTGAACTGGGTAAGGCTCTTCAGCTTGCCGTCCGCAATGGTGAAGACATCCATGATCTCGAACGCAGCGCTGCGCCCGGTCGGCTTGCACTCGACATTGGCGCGCCAGTGCAGCGTCGCCTTGTCGCCATCGACCGTCAGCGCCAGTTCTTCGATGTCGCTGAAGACATAGGTCGCTATCAGTCCCGCCATCTGCTCGCGCACAGCGGCGTGGCCCTCCGGCCGTACGAAGACTTCGGCAGCCTCCGGCCCGCCCGCAAGCCGATAGCTGCAATCAGGGTGCATATAACCCATCAGGGCATCGAGATCGCCGCGATGGCGCGCGGCATAGGCATCACGGATCAAGGCTTCGACGGCAGCGCGGTCGGTCATGGCGCCTCTCCTTGCGTCAACCACCACTCTCGCGCCGCGGTGACTGCAAGTCCAGCGTGCAGTCGCTCAAGCCGGCGTGCCCATGATGTAGGGCACGCTGGCGATGACGATGGCGAGCTGGACAGCGTTGCACGCCATGCCGCCGCAATGCAGCCGGCGCAGCCTGCGGCCGACATCGGCAGGCCAGGCGGCGATCTGGGCATCCATCCGCGCCAGGAACCAACGGCGCGCCAGCAGCGTCGACGCCAGGACGCCGACGCCGATCACGAAGGCCCAGCGCTCCGTCAGGGCAAAGACCACCGTCCCGACGACAGCGGCGATGGCCAGAACCTGGAAATAGGCGCTGAACATCATCCGCATCAGCCGGGCGACCTGCGGGACGTCGAGCTTCACGAACAGGAAACCGGGCGCCGCCAGCAGCAGATAGCCCATCGGCAGGATCAGGACGACGAAAGCGAACAAGGCTGCGGCATTCGGCGTCATGCGAGCACCTTTCGGCGTTCCTGCCGGAAGAGCCTTCCAGCGGACCCGGCCGCAATATTCATCCACCTGCAGTTGCAGACAATTGGACTTTCGGCGGATCGGAAATTGAGCCGACTGCCAAACGATTACAGGGAAAGACCGTCCAAAAGCGAACGACACATTTGCCTTTCGGACACCACGGCCGGAATCCAGCACCGCCATCGAGCAAGATGCTGCATCTAAGGTCTAGTTGTGAAAACCGGAATTCTTCATCACAACAACCTTCGCGAGCAACCTGCTTTCTGCCAAAGATCATCGGATCAACGTGAAATAGAATAAGGAATAATCGAAACAACGGAGGATAAACATGAACAAGTTCTCCTGGCTTTGGCGTCTCCGAAACAGAAACAAACTCCCTGGCAATATAAAACTTTCTTCCGAGCTGCCTGAACATGGCGATCGGCGTCGATTGCTCCAGGCGCTCTCCGCCATGGTCGGCGGCGGCGCCCTGGCCGCGGTCTCGCGACCGGCTGAAGCGAAGGATTCCAGCGAACTGCCGCCCCCGAAGCGGGCGCTGACCGGCCGCGATGCAGCCGGCAAGTCTGTATTCAAATCCTTCGACGTCACGACCAAGGTGGTGGAGATCGACTCAAATCCCGGCTTGACCTTCTACGAGCTTTACCGGACCGAGGGCGTACCGAAGCTGACCGGGTTGGAGCCCGACCCGATGCTGGCCGGAACGGTCGCTTTTCCCGGGCCCGGCGGCACGATGTTCCGGCTGATCTCCTATCCGCCGCGGCGGCCCGAGGGCTGGAAGCCGCCGGCCGGCGTGACCTTCAAGAGCGCGCTGGAGGAAATGTCGGAGAAGGTCCCGCGCATGGGCGACCATTTCGATCTCAGCGCCCCGGGCATGCATACCTCCGACACCATCGACTACGGGGTCGTGGTTCGTGGCGAGATGACGCTCGAGCTGGACGACGGACAAAGCGTCCATCTGCGCCAGGGCGACTGCATCGTGCAGAACGGCACCCGGCATCGCTGGCGCAATCCGCTGCCGGAGCCCTGCCTGATGGCCTTCATCTCGGTCGGCGGGCAGCGGGGCTGAAGCCCTTTCCTTCTCCCCTCGGGGGAGAAGGTCCCGGCAGGGGGATGAGGGCGGTGTGACCGGGTGAAGCGAGAAAGGGCCACTCACGCGGCCCTTCCCTCATCCGTCAGCGCTTCGCGCTGCCACCTTCTCCCCCAAGGGGAGAAGGGGCCCCGTCGCAACTACGACCCCGCCGCCGCCTTCTTGGCGAACGTGTCGATGAAGGTCTTGGTCAGATCGACATTCGAATTCGTCAGCTCCGGGTCGAGCAGCTTGAGCGAGTCGTACATGCTCTTCATGCCGTCGGCGGTCGGGATGCCGGTGCGCGAATAGCTCTCCTGCGAGTTCTTCACCGCAGTCAGATAGAGCGGCTTATCGCCGAGATGGTATTCCGGCGGCACGAGGTCGGCGACATCCTCGGGCTTGGCCGTCTCCAGCCATTTCAGCGACTTCATCAGCGCGTTGACGAGTTTCTGCGTCGTCACCGGATTCTTCTCGGCGAAGTCGTTCTTGAGATAGAGCACCGCCGCCGGATTCGAGCCGCCGAACAGCGCCTTGGTGCCGGCCTCGGTGCGGGTGTCGATCAGCGAGACGATGTCGCCATCGGCTTCCAGCTTCGAGGTGACGGGGTCGAGATGCGAGATCACGTCGACCTGCTTCTGCTTGATCGCCGCAACCGCGCTCGCGCCGGCGCCGACACCGATGATCGCCGCGTCGCTCGCCTTCAGCCCGGCCTTGACCATGGCGTATTGCGCGGTCAGCGCCGTCGAGGAGCCGGGCGCCGTGACGCCGATCTTCAGGCCTTTGAAGTCGGCCGCCGATTTGACCTTGTCGGCGAGGTCCTTGCGCACCGCGATGGTGATCGCCGGGAAACGCCCGAGCTCGATCACCGCGCGGATGTCCTGACCCTTGGCCTGCATGCGGATGGTGTGTTCATAGGCGCCGGTGACGACGTCGACCGAGCCGCCGACGAGTGCCTGCAGCGACTTGGCGCCGCCACCGAAATCGTTGATCTCGACGTCGAGCCCCTGATCCTTGAAGAAGCCCTTCTTCTCCGCGACCGTGAGCGGGAGATAGTAAAGCAGCTGCTTGCCACCGACGCCGAGCGTCAGTTTCGGCTTCTCCGCATTCTGGGCGAAGACCGGCGAAACGCCGAGTGCCGTGGTGAAGGCGAGCGCAGCGAGCGCCGCGCGGCGAGTGAAAAACATGGGTTTCCTCCGGTTAATCGACGACGCGCTTCGAAAAAAGGCGCGATTTCGCGACGAAGATAGGCGCATTGCCGCAAGCGGGGCAAGCGTGGGCATGTCACGGCGCGACGCGCCAAGCCGGGGCCGATCGCCGCGGAAGCGACCGGAAAGATTCAGGGCTTGTTAAAGCCGGCCTTTCACATTGGCTGGATGCGGTGACTCCCGACGACGCCTCGACGACGGCTTTCGACCAGAACGGACGAAACAGGAGACGGTCATGGTGGACGCAGTAGCGGCCCGGACTGCGCCTTCCCCCTATGAGCTTCCACATAGCCCGCCATCGGCGGGCGTGCCGGCTCCTGACAGGGCAAGCTCCCCACCCGCTGCGATCGCATCGGCAACGCCTGAGCGGGACGACGCCGTCATCCTCGACCTGTCGGACCGAGCCCGCGCCGCCTTGGCCCAGGGCAGCGCGACTGCGCAGAACCCTGGGACCGGCGTCGACGATCCGGCCGAGCCGAGCTGGGTCGAAAAGCGCTTCAAGCTGATGACGGAATACACGGCACTTCAGCAGGAGCTCGTCTGGCTCAGTGACCGCACGATGGCCCATGCGCTCGACGAGATGTTCCAGGGAGCCGCCGCATCGCAGGACGAGACCGGTGCAGCCGACAAACGGGAACAGTTCGACCGCGACATGCAGCGGCGCGAGGAGCTGATGCCGCGTTACGCCGAGCTGATACGGCTGCTCGGAGCCTCACCGGGCCAAAAGAGCGCGGACGAATCGAGCTAGCGGAAGACACGACTCGCATAGAACGCGATCGCGAAGCAGGCGAGCGCGACGCCGAG
>Ga0102589_1002388_pt1 | contig 21969 bp, 18 predicted proteins | sample AraplaMF_Col_mLB_FD_76858 | JGI IMG/M metagenome (GOLD analysis project Ga0102589, IMG submission 76858) | Arabidopsis root microbial communities from the University of North Carolina, USA - plate scrape MF_Col_mLB | ecosystem: Host-associated > Plants > Roots > Endosphere | place: USA... | reverse complement strand
GCGGTCAGTACGATGCGGCTGCCTTGCCCCGCCTGGGTGCCCGGGCCGCCGCCGGCACCCACGCTCATGGGCGCGTCGCCGATACGCAGCGAGTGGCGCTTGCCTGAGAGCTCCACCACTGCCTGGTCGCCCGCGGTGGAGACCACCTTGACGCCCTGGTAGGTTTCCCCCGGGGCGACGGTCTTGGGCGGCCCGCCGTCCACGATCAGCAGGGCCTTGTTGCCCAGCATGCCGGCCAGGCCTACGGTCTGGGCTTGTGCGGCGCCGTCCAATAGAGCAAGAGCCAGCAACGATGCTGCAAAGGCAGTGGCGCGCGTGGGGGCCATGTTCTAGTCTCTGAAATTGTTAAAACTCAGCGGAAAGTCGCTGATCTCGGCCCGAATCATGGCCATGGCTGTCTGCAGGTCGTCGCGCTTGGCGCCGGTCACGCGCACCGCATCGCCCTGGATGGAAGCTTGCACCTTGACCTTGCTGCCCTTGATGAGCTGCTGGATTTTCTTGGCCTGCTCGGCCTCGATGCCGTTGCGCACCTTGGACACCTGCTTGACCTTGTCGCCGCCGATTTTCTCGGCCTTGCCGATGTCCAGGAAGCGGATGTCCACGCCGGCCTTGGTGAGCTTGTTGCGCAGGATGTCGTTGATCTGGTCGAGCTGGAAGTCGCTGTCGCCGATCAGCGTAATGTCCTTGTCCTTCAGTTCGATCGAGGCGGACGTGCCCTTGAAGTCAAAGCGCGTGGCGATTTCCTTGCCGGTGTTTTCCACGGCGTTTTTGACCTTGACCAGATCGGCTTCAAGAACGGTGTCGAAAGAGGGCATGCTGCTGTCTTTATAAGGGGAAGATAAGGGGCGGGGATGGGCCCCGGGGTGAGACAATCCCCCGGATGTTAGTCGAGAAAAACGTTCCGCTCCAGCATTCCAACAGCTTTGGTATCGTCGCCAAGGCCCTGAGCCTGGTCCGGGTGGCCGATGAAGCCGATATAAGCGCCGTGCTGGCGGACCCGGCCCTGAACGCCGCGCCCAAGTTCGTGCTGGGCGGCGGCAGCAACATCGTGCTGACCGGCGACGTCAAGCCCTTAGTGCTCAAGGCCGAAATCATGGGCAAACGGCTGCTCAGGGAAGACGCCAAGGCCTGGATCATCGAGGCCGGCGCCGGCGAAAACTGGCACGACCTCGTCACCTGGACGCTGCAAAACGGCTACCCCGGCCTGGAAAACCTGGCATTAATACCCGGCACGGTCGGCGCGTCGCCGGTGCAGAACATAGGCGCTTACGGCGTGGAACTGCAGGACCGCTTTGAGTCGCTCGACGCCATAGACCTCACCACAGGCCAGCCATTCACCCTCAATGCCGCGCAATGCGCGTTTGGCTACCGTGACTCGGTGTTCAAGCACAGCAGCTCAGCGCCCGAATCAGCCGGCCAGGGTTTCGGGCTGGAAGGCAAGGCCTTCATCACGCGGGTGCGGTTTGCGTTGCCCAAGGCCTGGAAGCCGGTGCTGGGCTATGCCGACATCGAGAAAAAAATGGCGCAGTCCGGCATCCAGGCGCCGGATGCGCGGCAGATTTACGACTGGATTTGCGAGATCCGCAAAGCCAAGCTGCCCGATCCGAAGGTGATCGGCAACGCCGGCAGCTTTTTCAAGAACCCGACCGTCTCGGCCGAGCAGTGCGCCGACATCATCCAGCGCGAACCCAAAATCGTCCACTACCACCTGGCCGACGGCTCGGTGAAGCTGGCCGCGGGCTGGCTGATTGACGCCTGCGGCTGGAAAGGCAAGTCCATCGGCAATGCCGGCGTCTATGACAAACAGGCGCTGGTGCTGGTCAACCGCGGCGGCACGGCTGACCCGGTCACAGGTGGCGAGGTCATGACATTGGCGAAAGCCATCCAGACCAGTGTGTATGAACGCTTCGGCATCCGGCTGGAGCCTGAACCGGTGGTGGTCTGAGCATGGCGCGTCTGGGCAAGGTTTACATGGGGCCGCAGGTATCTCCCTGGCGCCGGCTGCTGCTGCGGCATTCGCGCTCCACCGCCGCCATGCTGGCCTTCGCCTGGGTTGGCCTGATGCTGGTGGCGATATTCGCGGGCTGGCGGCCGCCAGGCTGGACCATGACCACGATCTCCGTGCTGTTCATGGCCATGCTGGCCGGCCATATCTGGGCGGCCCGTGAGCGCAGCCGGCTGGTTCGCGAGGCACCGCTGCCCCGCTTCCTCAGGCGCAAGCTGATGGACGCCTATCCGCACCTGACCCTCAGGGACGCCGAACTGGTCGAACGCGGGCTGCGCCAGTTCTTCATCGCCTGCCAGCGCAGCAACAAGCGCTTTGTCGCCATGCCCTCGCAGGTGGTCGACAGCATGTGGCACGAATTCATCCTGCACACCTCCGCCTACCGCGAATGGTGCGACCTGGTGATAGGCCGTTTCATCGACCATGTGCCCGCCGAAGTGCTGGGCCGCAAAGCCTCCACCAACGACGGCCTGCGCCGCGCCTGGTTCTGGTCCTGCCGCGACGAATCCATCAACCCCCGGCAGCCCAGCCGCTTGCCGCTGCTGTTCGCGCTCGATGCCAAGTTCGCGATTCCTGGCGGGTTTATCTACATGGCCGACTGCAAGGGCGTGCGCCGTGAGGGCGACCAGGGCGGCGGTGCCTATTGCGGTGAAAGCTTTTCCGACGGCAGCTACAGCGGCGATGCGGATGGCTTTGGCGGCAGTGAGTCTTCGTCCTCAAGCAGCGACAGTTCCAGCAGCAGCGGGAGTTCGGACAGCAGCGGATGCAGTTCGGGTTGTGGCTCGGGTTGCGGCGGCGGGGGCGACTAGCTGGGTGTCACCCTGTGTTGGCGCCTTTTTCTGGGTATTTGTGTCTGGTCAAGCCTGCTTTCATACTTGCGCTTCATATTAAAGATTGATTTAATGTGATTTAAATCCATTAAAGACTTCTTTAACATCATGCGCAGCACAGGCACCTACCTCACCTCCACCACCATGGGCGAGCCCGTGCAGGCGTTTGTGCCGCACAAGCTGCCGCCCGCCAAGCCCGCGCTGGCGCCCGAGAGCTATGTGGAAGCCAACCGGGTGGCCGAGCTGGCGCTGGCCCGGTTGTCCGGCGTGGCGGGGCTGGTGCCGTCGGTGGATTGGCTGCTGTACAGCGCCATCCGCAAAGAGGCGCTGCTGACCTCGCAGATTGAAGGCACCCAAGCCACGCTGGACGACCTGTTTGACGAGGAAGCCGGCTTTGCGGTGAGCAACACCGACGATGTGGAAGAGGTCACCAACTACCTGCGTGCCTTTCGGCTGGTGCAGTCGCAACTGCGTGACCCTGCCGGGCTCCCATTGAGCGTGCGTTTGCTGTGCGATGCACACCGGCTCTTGCTGGATGGCGCCCGCGGCAATGGCAAGCAGCCAGGCGAGCTGCGCCGCTCGCAAAACTGGATTGGCGGCACCCGGCCCGGCAACGCGGTGTTTGTGCCGCCACCGCCCGAGCAGGTGCCCCCGCTGCTGGCCGATCTGGAGCGGTTCATCCATGATGAAGCGCAACCTTTGCCGCCTCTGGTGAAGACCGCGCTAATTCATGCGCAGTTTGAGACGATTCACCCCTTCCTGGATGGCAACGGCCGCATCGGGCGCCTGCTCATTGCCGCGCTGCTGGAGCATTGGCGTTTGTTGCCAGAGCCATTGATGTACCTTAGCGGCTACCTGAAGCGACATCAGGCCGAGTACTACCGCCGCCTCTCCAACGTGCGCACCGAGGGCGACTGGGAGGGCTGGGTGGCATTTTTCCTCGAAGGCGTGGCCGTGGCCGCGCACGAAGCCGAACGCAACATCGTGGCCATTGCAACTCTGTTGGCAAAAGATCGCCGCAGTTTACTGGCGGCGCCCAAGGCCGGGCCCATGAGCTATCGCTTGTTTGAAATGCTGCCCATGATGCCGCGCTTCACGATCGATCAAGCACGCCAGAAACTTGCCACCAGCTTCCCAACTGCCACGGCAGCCGTGAAGGCGCTGGAGGATTTGGGTATCGTGACCGAGCTGACCGGGCAGAAGAAGAATCGCAGCTACAGTTATGCGGCGTACATTGCGCTGCTTAGTGAATAAAAATTCCGAGGGGGACAACACATGCTGATCAAATCAGCCGACGACAAAAGCAAACGCCTGGCATTGCTGCAAGATCTGCAAAAGTCCAGCCTGCTGGACGCCCGCCAGAAAGAGTGGCTGCGCGTTGAACTGCGCAACCTGACCGCAGGCATCAAGGGCGAGCAAGAAGCCGCTTTCCACCTCGACGGCCACTACAAGGATGGCCAGAACAACGTGCTGCTGCATGACTTGCGGTTCCAGATCGATGGCGAAGTAGCTCAGATCGACCATCTGGTCATCAATCGCACAGGCTACATGGTGCTGATTGAAACCAAAAACTACTCAGGCGACCTGGAAGTCAACGCCCATGGCGAATTTACCGTGCGATATGGCAAGGAGCGCTACGGAATTCCATCCCCCTACGAGCAAAGCCGCCGCCACGCGCGCATTCTGGGCAAGCTGCTGGAGCGGCTGGAAATCGGCACGCGTACCGACAAACTGCCCGAGTTCCATAACGTGGTCATGATGCACCCGAAAGCCATCATCCAGCGGCCCGACCCCATGGCCTTTGACACCAGCTTCCTCATCAAGGCGGACCAGTTTCCCTCATGGCATGAAAAACTGGTGGATGGCATTGGCACGGGCAGCGTGCTCAAGGCGCTGTTCAATCTGCGCAGCCCCGACACCATCAAGGAGTGGGGCGAAAAGCTCAAGCGCCAGCATCGACCGGCGGACCTGCTGACTTTGCCTGAGTTCATGCAACCCAAGCCGCACTTGGCCCAGCCTGCGCAGGCACCCAAGCCCGCTGCGCCTACGCCAGTGGAGGCACCCACCGCACCCGAGAGCCCAGTGGGCGACGCTTCAGTGGCCAAAAAACTCATCTGTGCCCACTGTCAGGGCAAAATCAGCTACCCCGAAGGCAAGTTTTGCTGGAACAACGCCAAGCGCTTTGGCGGGTTGCAGTATTGCCGGGAGCATCAGGGATTGTTTGCTTGACTAGCTCAGCATTCAGGGCGAATGTGGCGAATCAGGGAGCGGGACGAAATGCGGCAGAGTATTCAATCTAACTTCGATGTGCTGCGCGCTTACGAGGAGCAGCTCTGGCGTTTGGGTGCCTTGGCCGAGCGGTACTTTGCTGAAGACCCTAACACCTCTTTACTCAAACTGCGGCAGTTCTCGGAACTGCTGGCCCAGTCGTTGGCAGCGCGCACTGGCCTTTATACGAATCCGGAGGAGACGCAGTACGAGCTGATTCGCCGGTTGCAAGGCGAAGGCGTGTTACCCAAGGAGGTAAAGCAGGTCTTCGATCAAATTCGCGTTACTGGCAACGCGGCAAACCACGCACTGCGGGGCGACCACGCCGCCGCACTCTCCACTCTCAAGCTGTGCTGGCAACTCTGCCTGTGGTTTCATCGCACTTTCAAAGATGCGAACTTTCGCTCTGGCCCATTTGTCCCGCCCCAGCCGCCGGCAGACGAAAGTGCTGAGTTACGCGCTGAGCTAGCTCAATTGCGGCAGGCCGTTTCTATTTTTCAGTCGCAGCAGGAGCAGGTGAGCAACGAGCTGCAATCAGCCAAAACCCAGTTGTCGTCACTTGGCGAAGAGCGCAGCATCTGGGAACAACTAGCTACAGAGGCCGACAAGGATAAAGCGCGACTTGCAGAGCAATTGGTAGCACTGCAAAGCGCCGCCCAAGTCGCCCCGGCTGTTCAGCTCAAGTCCTTTTTGCAGTCCGCGGCCACAGCGGCAACCTTGGTCCAGTTGGATGAAGCCGAAACCCGCCGCATCATCGACGAGCAATTGCGTCAAGCGGGCTGGGAGGCCGACACACAAACCCTGCGTTACAGCAAAGGTAATCGCCCCCAACGGGGCCGCAATTTGGCGATTGCCGAGTGGCCGTGCGACGGTTACTCGGCGGATTACGTGCTGTTTCAAGGCCTCACGCCCATGGCGGTTGTGGAAGCAAAACGCAAAAACGTCGATGTGTCGGGTGCCCTGCAGCAATCCAAGCGTTACAGCCGCACCTTTTCCGCTAGTGCGGAAACGCAGCTCCACGAACGCAATTGGGGTGATCAATTTGAGTACCGTATTCCCTTTGTCTTTTCGGCAAACGGCCGACCCTATTTACGGCAATTGGCGACAAAGAGCGGCATTTGGTTTTGCGATCTGCGCTACCCCGAAAACCGCAGCCAGGCGCTAGACGGCTGGTATAGCCCGGAAGGCTTAAAGAACCTGCTGGGCGCAGACGAAGTCAAAGCCCATCAGCAATTGGCCAATACCGAATTCAACTTCGGCTTTCCGCTGCGTCCCTATCAGCAGAAGGCCATTCGCGAAACCGAACGATGCATTGGCCAAGGTCAACGCGAAATCCTGTTGGCCATGGCCACCGGCACTGGAAAAACCAAAACCTGTATTGCGCTGATTTACCGCTTGCTCAAAGCCCAGCGCTTTAGGCGGATTTTGTTCCTGGTGGACCGTTCAGCGTTGGGCGAGCAGGCGGCCAACTCGTTTAAAGACACCCGTATGGAGCGTCTTCAGACCTTTGCCGACATCTTCGGCATCAAAGAGTTGGAGGCGCAGACGCCCGACGAAGACACAAAGGTGCACATTGCCACCGTGCAGGGAATGATGCGCCGCGTACTGTTCCCCGCCGATGGCGTAGCCCCGCCCACGGTGGATGAATACGACTGCGTGGTGATTGACGAGTGCCACCGTGGCTACACGCTAGACCGCGAAATGTCCGATACCGAACTCAGCTTTCGGGGCTTTGATGACTACGTCTCCAAATACCGTCGTGTGCTCGATTACTTTGACGCAGTGAAGATTGGCCTCACCGCCACCCCGGCCCTGCACACCACCGAAATTTTTGGCCTACCGGCCTACACCTATAGCTACCGAGAGGCCGTGGTCGATGGTTATCTGGTGGACTACGAACCGCCCATCCAAATCCATACTGACCTTTCGAAAGACGGTATGCACTGGAAGGTCGGCGAAGAGGTCAAGGTATTTGACCCAGATCGCAACCAGATTGACCTGTTCAAGGCCCCGGACGCCATTGATCTCAACGTAGAAGACTTCAACCGTAAGGTCATCACCCGGTCGTTTAATGGAGTGGTGTGCCAATATCTGGCGCAAGAGATAGACCCCACTGGCAAGCGCAAAACCCTCATCTTCTGCGCCAATACCGATCATGCTGACTTGGTTGTCGATGTGCTGAAGGCCGCCTTTGAAACCCAATACGGCAGCGTGGAAGACGATGCTGTTATAAAAATCACCGGCAACGCCGACAAACCGCTGGAGCTGATTCGGCGCTTCAAAAATGAACGCCTGCCCAATGTGGCGGTGACAGTGGACTTGCTCACCACCGGGGTGGATGTGCCTGAGATATGCAACCTGGTGTTTTTGCGCCAAGTCAATAGCCGCATCTTGTTCGACCAAATGCTGGGCCGCGCCACCCGCCTGTGCGACTTTGATGGCGATGCCAAAGACAGCTTTCGTGTGTTTGACGCTGTGCGCATATTTGAAGCCATTGGCAACCTGACGGCCATGCGCCCCGTGGTGGTCAACCCCGACATCAGCTTTGCGCAGCTGGAGCAAGAAATGGTGACTGTGCAAGACCCCGCTGCGCGCGAGTTGGTGCGTGAGCAGTTTTTGGCCAAGTTGCAAGTCAAGAAGCGTCACCTTGATGCCCAAGCTACGCAAGACTTTGAGAGCAGAGCGGGCATGAGCCCTGACGCATTCATCCAAAAGCTGCGTACTCTGTCGGTGGATGAAATCGCGAACTGGTTTATACAGAACCCCAAGTTGGGCGAAATACTGGATCGCAAGCGCCAAGGCAGCGGCCAGCCCGTGTTTATTTCGGACCACCCAGATGCACTGGCAGGCATAGAGCGCGGCTACGGCACCGCCAGCAAGCCCGAGGATTACTTGAAAGAGTTCAAAGACTTCATCACAAGCCACGGCAACGAGCTGCCCGCGCTTATCACCGTGCTCACCCGCCCGCGCGACCTTACCCGCAAGCAGCTTAAAGAACTGGTACTGGCGCTAGACCAGGCAGGCTTTACCGAAACCCGTTTGGCCACTGCCTGGCGCGAGCTCAGCAACCAGGACATTGCCGCCCGCATCATTGGCTACATACGCCAAGCAGCCATTGGCGATGCGCTATTGCCCTATGCCGAACGCGTAGACCGCGCCCTGCAAGAGCTGTTGGCTAAACCTTTGACTGGCAAGCCCTGGACGCAGCCCCAGCGCGACTGGCTCAAGCGCATTGCCGCCCAAACCAAAGCCAACATGCTGGTAGATCGCGATGCGCTGGACGACCCCGACCTACTGTTCAAACGCGATGGCGGCGGCTTTGCCCGCCTGGACAAACTATTCAACGGTCAACTACAACCCGTGTTGGACGCCTTTAACGATGCCCTTTGGGCCGACAATCAGAAATTCGCCTGAAACCCAAACCGAGCTACCCGAAGTCCCATGAATCAAATTAACCCTGCAGCGTCAGACCTCGTTGCCAAGCTGTGGAACCTGTGCAACCTGTTGCGCGACGACGGCGTCACCTACCACCAGTATGTGAGCGAACTCACCTACCTGCTGTTTTTGCGGATGATGCAAGAGACCGGCCAAGAAGATACCTTGGTCATCTTTAAAGCGCCCAAAAAGGGCGAGCCAGTAGAGAAGATGGACGGCACCCGTTGGGCCGACCTCATGGCGGCATCCGCCCCCGATCGTCTGGACATGTACAAGGAACTGCTGTTGGACTATGGCCTGCACGGAAAAGACAGCGTGCAGCAAATTTACGCTAACGCCAGCACCTTCATTACCAAGCCCGCCACCTTATCCAAGCTGGTGGTAGAGATTGACAAGCTTGACTGGTACAGCGTGCAACGCGACGACCTGGGCGACTTGTACGAAGGTCTGTTGGAGCGCAACGCCAATGAGAAGAAAAGCGGCGCAGGCCAATACTTCACCCCGCGCGATCTGATCGATAGCATCGTCACTGTGATGCAGCCCACATTGAAAGATGTGATTCAAGACCCAGCTGCAGGCACCGGCGGTTTCTTGATTGCGGCCAACAACTACTTGCGCGCCAAATACCCAGACGATGAGCGCACCGAAGCCCAGCAGCGCAAATACCGCACCAGCACCTTCTATGGCATGGAGCTGGTGCAAGACACCCACCGTCTTGCGCTCATGAACATGCTGCTGCATGGCATTGAAGGCGGCATCCGGTTTGGCGACACCCTGGGCGAAGAAGGCACCCGATTGCCACAGGCCTCGCTTTCCCTAAGCAACCCGCCCTTTGGCACAAAAAAAGGCGGCGGCCTGCCCACCCGCACCGACTTTACCTACCCCACCACCAACAAGCAGTTCTGCTTTTTGCAGCACATCTACCGCAACCTCAAGCCCGGTGGTCGCGCCGCCGTGGTATTACCCGACAACGTGCTGTTTGAGAGCAACATTGGCGCAGACATCCGCCGCGACTTGATGGACAAGTGCAACCTGCACACCATATTGCGCTTGCCCACCGGCATCTTTTACGCCCAGGGCGTCAAAACCAACGTGCTGTTTTTCACCCGTGGCCAAACCGACAAAGGCAACACCAAGGAAGTGTGGGTGTACGACATGCGCGCGAACATGCCTCAGTTTGGTAAACGCACCCCCTTCACCCGCGACTATTTTCGCACTGCGTCCGATGCGCCTGCCAGCACACTTCGCGACAAGTTTGAAGACGTGTTTGGCACCGACCCCTGCGGCGGTCCTCCAGCCTTGGCCCGACGTGTGGATACGGGCGAGGCGGGCCGCTGGCGCAAGTTCACCCGCGAGCAAATCAAGGCGCGCGGCGACAACCTGGACATTAGCTGGTTGAAAGACGACAACGCCGAAACTGTAGAAGCTCAGCGCGATGAGCCTGCTCTGGTGGCTCGCCTGGTGATGCGCGAGCTCGATGGCGCCATGGCCGATCTGCGTAGCCTCCTGGAAGAGCTGGGTGAAGACCCTGATGCGGTGTTGGAAGACTTGCTGGTGGAAGAGGCCGGGGATGAATGAAGTTGCGATCAACCCGGAGCAACTGCCCGCAAGTTGGACGTTGACTACGTTGGGCGCTGTAGTTAGTTACGGCAGCACGACGAAAGCCGAACCGACTGAAATTACTGATGACGACTGGGTGCTTGAACTGGAAGACATCGAAAAGGAAAGTTCACGCCTGCTGCAAAAAATGACCTTCTTGCAGCGTCAATCCAAGAGCACAAAAAACAGCTTTCAGGCTGGCGATGTGCTCTATGGAAAATTGCGCCCCTACCTCAACAAGGTGCTGATTGCCGACGCGCCGGGATATTGCACAACAGAAATCCTGCCTCTCAGGGCTGGGGCGCATTTGGACAATCGGTACTTGTTTTACTGGTTGAAGCATCCGGTTTTCTTGAAATACGTAGAGGCGGAGAGCCACGGCATGAACATGCCACGTCTAGGAACAGACGCGGGCAAAGCGTCGCCCTTTGTGCTTGCACCGAGGAATGAGCAAACCCGTATCGCCAACCAACTCGACATCCTGCTCACCCGCATCCAGTCCTGCAACGACCGCTTCGACGCCATCCACGTCTTACTCAAGCGGTTTCGGCAGACGGTGTTGGATGCGGCCACATCAGGTGAATTAAGTGCCGATTGGCGTGCGGGTGGGATTGAAAAGTGGGAGTACCTCAGAGCTGGTGATGTCTGCGAAAAAGTCCAAAGTGGTGGCACTCCGAAAGAAGGCTTCTCTGAACAGGGCGTACCTTTCCTGAAGGTCTACAACATAGTCAACCAGAAAGTCGCCTTCGACTACAAGCCGCAATATATTTCGCAGGAAATTCACGCTGGGTCAATGTCTAAGTCACAAACCCAACCTGGCGACGTTCTTATGAATATTGTTGGTCCGCCATTGGGTAAGGTGGCAATTGTTTCCGCCGCACATCCGATTTGGAACATCAATCAAGCGTTAACTCTTTTCAGACCCAGTAGTCGAATTACAACTGATTGGCTCTATTACGTTCTCTGCGGCGGAGTGAATATCGCAGAAATCGTACATGAGACAAGAGGGTCTGCAGGCCAAGTCAACATCTCACTGTCGCAATGTCGTGACTTTGTTTTTCCGGTACCACCTATCGCTGAGCAGACAGAAATCGCCCGCCGCGTCGGAGCGCTGTTCGCCCTGGCGGATCACATAGAAGCCCGCGCATACGCAGCCCGTACTCACGTCCAGCGCTTGAGTCCACTTGTGTTGGCCAAGGCCTTTCGCGGTGAGTTGGTGCCGCAAGACCCGCAAGACGAACCCGCCAGTGACCTACTTAATCGGATTGCGGTTGCTCAATCATCAACGTCGAGAAAACACGTCGTTAAAGCGGCCACGCGGCGCACGCCAAAAGTGAAGCCACAGAACGTGAGCACTTCGGAGAGTGGTGATAAACCCCTGGACGCAACTATGAAACTAGATTTGGTACCGGATAACTATTTGGAAACTTTGATTTCCGTCGCTGAGGGCGTGAGTGCTAAAGAGCTTTGGCAAAAATCTAAACTGACTATTGATGATTTTTACATCCAGCTCAGCAAAGAAGTTGACCGAGGCTTGCTAGAAGTCGATGCTCAAGATGAATCAAGAATTTGTCGAAGTTCTGCCAGCCAAAGAGGCCGAGCATGAGAATTGATTGGCTGAAAATACCTTCGGATAGAAATCTAAAAAATCTGGAAATTGATTTTGACGAGACTGTTCCGATCGCGGTGCTGCTAGGTCGCAACGGCTCTGGTAAGTCGAATCTGATTGAAAATATTGTTGAGATTTTTCTTGCATTAGAAAGTGCCGTACCGGTTGCGCGCTTTGCCTACGAAATGCAGTATTTCTGCCATGGCCACCGAATTCAGGTAGATGCTGATCCCAATCGTCAAAAAGACCGGATCAAATTTTCAGTGGACGGCAGCTCGGTCACGCAGGCGGCATTCAAGCGCGGCCTTCGCGAGTACCTTCCGAAGTACGTTTTTGCCTATTACTCTGGATGGAACGACCGGCTTGAAAAAGTCTTTACAGCGCCAACGCGAAAGTACTACCAGAGCAACCTAGAGAGCAAAGACTCAGAGGCTGTAAGGCGATTCTTTTTTTGCAGAAAAGACTACGCAAACTTGGCTCTTTTGGCCTTGTTTTTTGAGGACCATGCGTTGGCGCAATACATTCGTGAAGAGCTGCTCGGCATTGAGTCGTTTGACTCCGCATTGTTTGTGCTGAAAGCGCCGTACTGGTCAAAGTCGGGTGCCCATTCGAGACCTGAAGGGAATAACTTTTTTTGGGGAGCGAGGGGCAACTTCAGCGACTTCATGGAACGGCTGAGGACAGCATCTCTAGCACCCATCCGCAACCTTGAGTTAACCGAGTCTGATGTTCGCGGCAGGAACCAAAGTAACGAGCGCCTGTATCTGTATCTTAAAGACAGGGAAAGCTTGGACAAGATCAGGTTGCCTTACGAGACGCCCAAGTTACTTTTCAATCATCTGGAAAGTATGTACCTCAGCGATTTGATTGAGGAAATTCGAGTGGTTGGTCGTCGCAAAGATGGGAGCCTTGTTCGGTTTGATCAATTAAGCGAAGGTGAGCAGCAATTAGTCTCTGTATTTGGACTGCTGCTGTTCACCCAGTCGGATGAGTCCCTGTACTTGCTGGACGAGCCGGACTCTCACTTGAATCCACGGTGGACCTACGAGTATCGAGGGATGCTGAGGAAGGCGTTGTTCCCATCCTTGCCAGATGACGACAACGTAACTGCCGTACCCAGCGAAAACCCAATCGACACTAGCGCCCCCCCAGCGACTGTTGGCAATAGCCAAGTATTGATCGCCACTCACAACCCATTGATGATCAGTGCGCATCCGCGGACTCACGTTCGTATTCTCGACAGAACGCCACTGGGCACGACGGCTCTGCCGCCAGAGGACGAGCCGCCAGGTATGAGTATTGATAGGCTGCTGACCAGTGACGTATTTGGGCTTGAATCGGCAATGCCTGAGAGTGTCCTAAAGCAATTGTCACGGCGGGAGGAACTGGCTTCAATGTCGCAACGTACACAAGAGGAAGACCAGGAGTTGGCGAATTTGTCCAGTCAGCTTGAAGAAGTTGGACTAATGCGGACTTATCGGCTGCCTGAAGAGAAAGAGTTTATAGATGCAATGCGGCGCAGGGAGCTTCGTTCAACGATTGGGATGACAGAGACTGAAATCGCAGAGCGAAATGCACGTGCAGATGCATTACTTGACGAGATATTTAGTTCTAAGCCATGAGATATATCCCACTTTTGGAAAGCAATGGACCTGTAAAGAATGGACAGGTAAATACTGTGTGGCTGCTAGCTGCAACTAACTTAACCAATCAACTCATTGGTGCGCCGAATAAGGCGGCAAGAGATGCCATTCTCGACGAAAAGGCCAATGAGATTTGGGGCGAATTGAAGGATTGGCTGTTGTCGTTATCTAACAATAAGTGCTGGTTTTCAGAAGCCGAGGATCATTTTTCAAATAGGGATGTAGAGCACTTTCGGCCAAAGAAATCCTGCAAGAGGTTTATGGGTCAACGGAAGGCCATGTACGAAGACGGCTATTGGTGGTTGGCTTATGACTGGAAGAATTACCGCATTTGCGGAAATGTGGGTAATTCCAAAAAAGGAGTCTTTTTCCCATTGCAACCAGGAAGCCTCATCGCAACCCATGGTGGGTACTCGTATTTGAACGAGAACCATATGCTTCTTGATCCAGCTTGTCCCGCTGACCCGCCGCTACTTGACTTCATTGAAACGGGGAAGGCAGTTCCACACCAAGATGCGGATCAGAATGATCGCATGCGTGTAGAGAAAACGGTAACGCACCTCAAGTTAGATTTCGAAAAGCTTGAAGAGGCGCGAGCGAAGATTTGGGCGAAATGTCGACTTTTGATTCAGGAATGCCGGGATATCGCCGCACCAGGCAATATGGGGCCCGCTGAACGCGTATTGGTTGAAGGCAAGAGAAATGAATTACGTGCAATGGTCAAACCGAACGCACCTTTTTCGATGACTGCTGCTGCATGTCTGAGAAAGAGTGGCGTTAGTTGGGCTGCTGCGATTGCAACTGGAGCTTGACCAAATGAGCGACATCAAACTCTACCGTCTTACCAGCGGTGTCGCAGCCGAACTGCAGGGCCGCGCATCCGACCTAGAGAAGCCCTTGCAAACGCTGATTGAGGCTAATCTGCAGTCGCTACTGAACATTCGCTTCATTGCCAGCGAGCATTCAACAGGGAAAACGCATGGCGGCCGCATCGACTCACTAGGGCTAGACGAAAACCATTGCCCCGTGATTCTGGAATACAAGCGCTCAGTGGGAGAGAACGTCATCAACCAGGGCTTGTTCTATCTGGATTGGCTGATGGATCACAAGGCCGAATTCAAGCTGTTGGTGTTGGACAAGCTGGGCGCTGTGGCCGCAGATGCAATCGATTGGAGTGCGCCGCGTGTGATGTGTATTGCGGCGGACTTCACCAAATACGATAATCATGCGGTGCAGCAGATGGGGCGCAATATCGACCTGATTCGCTACCGGCGCTTTGGAGAGGATTTGCTTCTGTTGGAATCCGTCAACGTGGGGAGTGATGCCGTTAGCAAAACCAGTGCACCCAAGAGCACTAAATCATCTGGTGGCAAGACGGAGGCTTTGGAAGGTGCGATGTCTGCGCCCAGTGACGACGTTGGGGCAAAAGGTACAGGGCCAGATAGATCGTTTGCAGAACTACTGCCGACCTTGTCCGAGTCAATGCAAGTGCTGCTGGCCTCGCTGGAGGACTACACCTTATCGCTGGGTGATGATGTACAGCGCAAGGAGCTGCGGTTGTACGTGGCCTTTAAGCGCCTGAAGAACTTCGCCACAGTAGTGCTGCACCGCAAGAATTGCTTGTTCTTATTCCTGCACGTGGATCCTGCCACTGCAGTGCCCATGCTATCTAACGCACGTGACGTAACCAACATTGGTCACTGGGGCACCGGAAACCTGGAACTGGTCTTGTCGTCATTAGCGGACTTGGAAGCAGCCAAGCCACTCATTGCCGCAGCCTACGAGGGGCGGAACCCCGGCTAATGAAAAAGCCCGCCAAGCTTTCACTTGGCAGGCTTTTTATTGGTGATAAGTCAGTTCTGACTTACTTGCCGAGCTTCAAAAAGTCATCCCCCTTACCCAACTCCAGCAACCCGGCACCGGAATAAATTCCCAGCTTCGCCCGCGTATCCGTGATGTCCAGATTACGCATCGTCAGCTGCCCAATGCGGTCGGCCGGCGAGAAGGGCGCGTCTTCCACTTTTTCCATGCTCAGGCGCTCAGGCGCATAGGTCAGGTTGCTCGAGACGGTGTTGAGGATGGAATAGTCGTTGCCGCGGCGCAGCTCGACCGTGACTTCACCGGTGATGGCGCTGGCGACCCAGCGCTGGGCGGTTTCGCGCAGCATGATGGCCTGGGGGTCGAACCAGCGGCCCTGGTAGAGCAGGCGGCCCAGCTTGCGGCCGTTGTCGCGGTACTGCTCGATGGTGTCTTCGTTGTGGATGCCGGTGACCAGGCGCTCGTAGGCGATGAACAGCAGCGCCAGGCCGGGCGCTTCGTAAATGCCGCGGCTCTTGGCTTCGATGATGCGGTTTTCGATCTGGTCGCTCATGCCCAGGCCGTGGCGTCCGCCGATGCGGTTGGCTTCGAGGATGAGCTCGACCATGCTGCTGAAGGTCTTGCCGTTCAGCGCGACGGGCCGGCCTTCTTCAAAGCGCACGGTGACTTCCTCGCGCTTGACTTCGACCTCGTCTTTCCAGAAGGCCACGCCCATGATGGGGTTGACGATTTTCATGCCGGTGGAGAGCTCTTCCAGGTCCTTGGCTTCGTGCGTGGCGCCCAGCATGTTGGAGTCGGTGGAGTAGGCTTTTTCGGCCGACATCTTGTAGCCGAAGCCGGCCTTGGTCATGAAGGCCGACATCTCGGCGCGGCCGCCTAGCTCGTCGATGAAGAGCTGGTCCAGCCAGGGCTTGTAGATCTTCAGACCCGGGTTGGTCAGCAGGCCGTAGCGGTAAAAACGCTCAATGTCGTTGCCCTTGAAGGTGCTGCCGTCGCCCCAGATGTTGACGTCGTCTTCCTTCATGGCCGATACCAGCATGGTGCCGGTGACGGCGCGGCCCAGCGGCGTGGTGTTGAAGTAGGTCACGCCCGCGGTGGTGATGTGGAAGGCGCCGCTTTGCAGGGCGGCAATGCCTTCGGCGGCCAGCTGGCTGCGGCAGTCGATCAGGCGGGCTTTTTCAGCGCCGTACTGCATGGCCTTGCGCGGGATCTCGTCGTAGTCGGGCTCGTCGGGCTGGCCCAGGTTGGCGGTGTAAGCGTAGGGGATGGCGCCCTTGAGCTTCATCCAATGCAAGGCGGCGCTGGTGTCGAGTCCGCCGGAAAAGGCGATGCCGACTTTCTGGCCGGCGGGAAGGTTCTGGAGGATGGTGGCCATGAGGGTTCCTGGGGAATGCTGGAAAGAAGGGATCAGCCGAAGTGGCAGATGTAGTGGTAGGCCGCTTCACCGGCGGCGACGCGGATGTCGAATTTGGCGTTGCCCGGGACGCTGAATTTCTCGCCGGCCGAGGACCGGACCCAGCTGTCGCTGCCGGCCAGCTTGTATTCGCAGGCGCCGGCCACGCATTCCATGATTTCGGGCGCGCCGGTGTTGAAGGTCAGGGTGGCCGGCAGGATCACGCCCACCGATTTTTTGCTGCCGTCGGCGAAGGTGATGCCGTGGCTCACGCATTTGCCGTCAAAGTACACATTGGCCTGGGTGCTGACGCTGACGTTGTCGATTTTTTCGGTGGGCATGAAGAGGGCTGAAAAGGTGGCGAAAGGTGGAAAAAGGCGAAGAAAGCGCCGCGTATCGCGGTCCGCCGCCAAAAACCCCTGATTTTAGGTCACGACGGGCCTTGGGGCCTGCCGGCCTTGAATCCACCCGGCCCTCTATCGCGTACCCCCATGAATAACCCAGAATGTTGTCCATGAAAGCACAAAGCCCGGATCTTCAATTGATTGCGCTGATAGAGCGTGTGGCCGGGGCCGATGAGAAGGCCCTGCGCGAGCTGTACGACTTGAGCTCGTCCAAGCTGTACGGCGTCGCGGTGCGCGTGGTGGGCAAGCGCGAATGGGCTGAAGACGTGTTGCAGGAGGCGTTTTTGACCATCTGGCGTATTGCCGGCGACTACAAGGCCAGCCTCTCGCCGCCCATGGCCTGGCTGGGGCTGATTGTCAGAAGTCGCGGCCTGGATTTTTTGCGCCGCCGCGCTTCCGACCGGGCCGACCTGATGCAGGAGCTGGACGATGTGCTCACCGACACCGTGGCGGGCGACTCGCCCAACCCCATGGACACCACCCAGGCCAGCGAGCAGGCCTGGGCCCTGCACCAGTGCCTGGGCCGGCTGGAACAAAAACAGCGTGAAGTGGTGAGCCTGGCCTATTTGCGCGACCTGAGCCACAGCGAGCTGGCCGAGCAGTTAAAACTTCCTTTGGGTACCGTGAAAACATGGATACGCCGGGGACTTGAGCAATTGCGCGGCTGCATGGCGAGGTTTGCATGAACATCCAGAACAACCCCGCCCTGATGGAGCAACTCGCGGCCAGCTACGCGCTGGGCACTTTGCGCGGCGGCGCGCGCCGCCGTTTTGAGGCGTTGGCGCGCGACAACGCCACCTTGCGCGCCGCGGCACTGGTCTGGCAAAGCCGGCTGGCTTCCGTGGCCGAACTGCAGCCGCAGGCGGCGCCCAGCCCGGCGGTCTGGACGCGTATTGAAAACCTCGTCAGGGCCGACAAGGAGGCGCGCGCCATGCAGGCCGCGCGTGGTGCCGCGCCGGTGGTGGGCGGCTGGTGGGCCAGCCTGGGCTTGTGGCGCGGCATGAGTGCGGCGGGCGCGCTGGCGGCGGTGCTGGCCGTTGTGGTCGGGCTCAATGTGAACTCGCGGCTCAGCGGGCAGGTCGGCGAGCTGTCGGCCAGATTGACGGCCACGCCGGAGATCGAGTACGTGGCCGTGCTGACCGACGACAAGGCCTCGGCCTCGCTGCTGGTGACCTTTGACCCGAAAAACAAGACCCTGGTGCTCAAACGCGTGGGCGGCTTTCGGGAACAAGCCGACAAATCGCTGGAGCTGTGGGCCCTGCCGCCCGGTGCGGCGCCCAAGTCGCTGGGTGTGCTCAATGCCGACCCGGTGGTTCGCCTGGCTGCCGTGGGTACCGATATGCGGCAGGTGCCGACGCTGGCGATCACATTGGAGCCCAAGGGCGGCGTGCCGCCGGGCAGCGGGCCGACCGGGCCGGTGCTGTTCAAGGGCGCACTCCTGGAAACGCCGAAGTGAGGGTCATTCCAGGCGGGCAGCAAAAAGGGGCGTTGATAACGCCCCTTTTTTGATTCAGCCGGAACCGGCCGGCTTAGCGCCAGTGGTGGTGGCCGTAGCCCCGGCTGTAGCCGAAGTTCAGCGACAGGCCTATGGGGGCGTAGTAAGGCGCGTAGTAGGGCCGGGGGTAGTACGCCGGATAGACCACAGGCTGCACATAGGCCGGCTGCACGTAGACAGGTTCCGGCGCCGGCTGCACATAGGCCTGGGGCTGCTGGGGCGCGGACTGGAAGGTTTGCGGCGCGGGCGCCATGGCCCCGACCGGCGTGACCTGCAGGCGCACGTACTGGCCGGGGTCGTTGGCCATCTGGGTGCTGTACTGCGTGCCCTGGTATTCATAGACCACGTTGTAGTGGCTGGGGCGGTTTTCGTAATAGGTCTGCGTCGTGCATTGCTGCATGTTCTGGACCTGGGTGTTGTTGCCCTCGATGCGGTCGCCGATCATGGCGCCGCCGACCAGGCCTATCACCGTGGCCACCGCACGGCCGCCGCCGTTGCCGATGGCATTGCCGGCCGCGCCGCCGGCCAGGGCGCCCATCAAGGCACCTGCGCCGGAATTGGGGCTTTGCGTGACGACCGGCTGGTTGGTGCACACCTGGCGCGGCACAGCGACCTGCTGCACCACCGGCGTGCTGGAGATCACCCGCGCCAGGATGTCCATGGCGGAGGCGGGCACGGCGGCAAGGCCTGCGGCCGCGGCGATGGTGGAAAGGACGAGTGCTTTTTTCATGTTTGAACCCCTTTTCAGCAAATCGCTGAAGTTGCGCCGCCGGAGGATGCTGCCCGTGGTGTGGGCGACGGCTCTGGCGGCTGGAACGATTTTAGTAAGTCAGAGCCGTTTTGGGGCCTGGAGTTCGGTAAATCGGCTGTAAAGCTCACCGAAGCATGTAAAGCGTGGCCAAACTGGCCCAAAAACGTGAAAAAACACCTATTTGTGTGGCGCGCAAGGCGTGCTGGTTAAATCCGCGCCGCCCAGCCTGCGGCATCAAAACCGACCGTGATGCCCTTGCCCCAGTCCACCACGGGCCGCTTGATGACGCTGGGGTTGGCCAGCATCAGGGCCTGGGCGCCGGCGCTGTCGGCCGCACCGGCTTGCGCCGCCGCGTCCAGCTTGCGCCAGGTCGTGCCTTTGCGGTTCAACAGCGTTTCCCAGCCGGCGGCCTGGGCCCAGCGCTGGAGCTGCTCGGGCGGCACGCCCTGTTTTTTGAAATCATGGAACTGGTATTCGACGCCGTTTTCATCGAGCCAGGTCCTGGCCTTTTTGACCGTGTCGCAATTCGGAATGCCGTAAAGAATGATCATGCGAAGATTCTGGCAGATGCCGGGAAGACAGTGCGCCAGCAGGCCAATTGCAGGGCTGGAATAATCAAACGGCGCCGGGCCGTCCGGCAGCCCCTGTTTGCTCCCACCATTTCACGGATCCCTCATTCATGACCGCTGCTTCGGCCACGCCCGTTTCGTCCCCCGCCGTGCTGTACCCGCCCATAGAGCCTTTTCGCACCGGCGTCCTGGAAACCGGCGACGGCCACTCGATCTATTGGGAGCTGTGCGGCAATCCCAAGGGCAAGCCGGCGGTCTTCCTGCACGGCGGCCCGGGCGCCGGCTGCTCGCCCGAGCATCGCCGCCTGTTCGACCCCGAGCGCTACTGCGTGCTGCTGTTCGACCAGCGCGGCTGCGGCCGATCGCGCCCGGCCGCCTCGCTGGACAACAACACGACCTGGCACCTGGTGGCTGACATCGAACGGCTGCGCAGCCTGCTGGGCGTGGAGCGCTGGCTGGTCTTCGGCGGCTCCTGGGGCAGCACGCTGGCGCTGGCCTATGCCGAGGCGCACCCGACACGGGTGTCTGAGCTCATACTGCGCGGCATTTTCGCGCTGCGGCGCGCAGAGGTGCTGTGGTACTACCAGGAGGGTGCCTCCTGGCTGTTTCCCGACCTGTGGGAGGCTTTTCTCGCGCCCATCCCCGAGGCCGAGCGTGGCGACCTGATGGCCGCCTACCGTAAACGCCTGGTCGGCAGCGACAGGGCGGCGCAACTGGCGGCCGCCCGCGCCTGGAGCCTCTGGGAAGGCCAGACCATCACGCTGCTGCCGGACCCGGCCTTCACGGCGCTGCACGGCGGCGACGACTTCGCGCTGGCTTTCGCGCGCATCGAGAACCATTATTTTGTGCACGCCGGCTGGCTGGAAGAAGGCCAGCTGATACGCGACGCGCATAAGCTGGCCGGCATTCCCGGCGTCATCGTGCAGGGCCGTTACGACGTGGCCACGCCGGCCAAAACCGCCTGGGATTTGCACCGCGCCTGGCCCGAGGCGGATTTCCAGCTGGTCGCCGACGCCGGCCATGCTTTTAACGAGCCCGGCATTCTGCAGCGCCTAGTTGCCGCTACGGATCGCTTCGCTCGCTGAGTCTGGCCAGTGCAGGGGTTTTGACCCCTGCGCGACAATGCTGGTTGTATGCAAAACCTCAAGACTCTCGACGACTGGCTGGCCTACTGCGAGCACCTGCACCCCGTGGGCATAGACATGGGCCTGACGCGCATCAGCGCCGTCGCCCAACGCATGGGCCTGGCCTTTGACTGCCCCATCATCACGGTGGCCGGCACCAACGGCAAAGGTTCGACCTGCGCCATGCTCGAAGCCATCCTGCTGCAGGCCGGCTACCGCACCGGCGTCTTCACCTCACCCCACCTGGTGCATTTTGAAGAGCGCTGCCGCGTGCGCGGCGACATCGTCAAGGCGGCCGACCTGGTGGCCCAGTTCGCGCGTGTCGAGGCGGCCCGCACGCAGGGCGGCGAGGCGATTTCGCTGACCTATTTTGAATTCACCACGCTGGCCATCCTGCAGCTGCTGGCCGACGCGAAGCTGGACGTGGTGATCCTGGAAGTCGGCCTGGGCGGGCGGCTGGATGCCGTCAACATGCTGGACGCCGACTGCGCGGTGATCACCAGCATAGACCTGGACCACATGGAATACCTGGGCCCCGACCGCGAAAGCATAGGCCGCGAAAAAGCCGGCATCATGCGCGCCGGCAAGCCTGTCATCGTGAGCGACCCCATGCCGCCGCAAAGCATTGTTGACCACGCCGCCACAGTAGGCGCTGACTTGTGGCGCTTCGGCGCCGACTTCAATTTCTCGGGCGACAAGCAGCAATGGGGCTGGGCCGGGCGCGGCCGGCGTTATGCCGGCCTGGCTTACCCGGCGCTGCGCGGCGCCAACCAGCTGGTCAATGCCTCGGGTGTGCTCGCGGCGCTGACGGCGCTGCGCGAGCGCCTGCCGGTGACGGCCCAGGCGGTGCGCAACGGCCTGTCCATGGTCGAGCTGCCCGGCCGTTTCCAGATCGTGCCCGGCCAGCCCACGCTGGTGCTGGACGTGGCGCACAACCCGCATTCGGTGGCCGCGCTGGCCGAAAACCTCGACGCCATGGGTTTTTACCCCTGCACCCATGCGGTGTTCGGCGCCATGGCCGACAAG
>Ga0102589_1002386_pt1 | contig 21993 bp, 23 predicted proteins | sample AraplaMF_Col_mLB_FD_76858 | JGI IMG/M metagenome (GOLD analysis project Ga0102589, IMG submission 76858) | Arabidopsis root microbial communities from the University of North Carolina, USA - plate scrape MF_Col_mLB | ecosystem: Host-associated > Plants > Roots > Endosphere | place: USA... | reverse complement strand
TTGGCAGCATTTTTAATTGGAATTATATTTTCATGTTCTTTATTTATTGTGTGACATTAATTAGTTTGGCTAATTACATCAGACGTTCTACTGAAAGCCTTAGCGTTGTAGTAGGTCCAACAGCAGGGGGATTACTTAATGCTACGTTTGGCAACGCTGCAGAAATTATTATTTCGTTTTTTGCATTAAGTAAAGGACTAAATACAATCGTCATTTCCTCCATTACTGGAGCAGTTCTCGTTAATCTACTTTTCGCGAGCGGAATATCAATGATTGTTGGAGGAATTCGATTTAAAAAGCAAAAATTTAGTGTGTTTAAAACACGACATAATACCTCCCTCTTAATGTTTGCTATTATCGTAACTTTTGTATTGCCATTTATCTTTGCAAAACGCCTGGATGATAAAGATATGCAGGTTCTATCAACTTCTTTTGCCATTGTGATGCTGACCATTTACCTGCTTGCTCTTCTTTTTAAACTTGTCACGCATAAGGGGATTTTTACTGGAAACGCAGAAGAAAATGGAGAGGAACCAGAATGGGGAAAAAAGAAAGCAATCGTTGTACTTGGACTGGCCACAATTGTACTAGCTTATATTAGTGAAAAACTTGTTGGCACCATTGAGCCAGTAGGTGCTGCCTTAGGCTGGAGTCACGTTTTTATTGGAATTATTGTTGTGGCCATAGTGGGAAGTGCTGCAGAGTACGTGTCAGCAATTGCAATGGCCTATAATAACAGAATGGACGTAATGGTGGAGATTTCCATTGGTTCAACCGTCCAAACGGCTATGTTTGTTGCTCCTATACTCGTTCTGTTCTCATACTTGTATGATTTCTTGCCTCTTGTGTTTAATACAGCGGAAATGATTGCGATGATCCTTGCCGCTCTCATGACGGTGACCGTTGTGAACGACGGTGATTCCAACTGGTTCGAAGGTGTTTTACTTGTTGGTACCTATATTGCGATAGGCTTCAGTTTTTACCTTTTATAGAATTAATCTCGCAACAAAGAGGAAATTTTTAAACATAATCAAAGTCTTTCTATATCAATGATGCATAAACGAGCCCTTCATAAACAAGAGCTCGTTTTTTACGTATGTTTTATCTATATAAGTATTTAAAATATACTAAACACTTCTATTTATTAAATTTTTTAACTTTTTCGTCCAAGATCCTTCCATATTAATATTTTTTCATCTGGAAAATTCTCTATCTTTTCCTCTTCCCTTCCATTTGCGGCTTTATTTTTATTTATAAAGTCTCTGCTACTTTTCGTTTTATACTTCTCTTGACCTGCTAATCACGAGCAAACATGATTCCATTTAACAGTTAAAATCATATATTCAGGTTTAATTACATCTTTACTAGCATCAACCTTTACTTTTTCTTTGAAATTCCCTTCTTTATTTAACCTTGCGTCTCTCACTGCAATTCCATTTTGATTATTTGAAGTGTCTAAATTAATCCCAAAATCTCCTACGGATTCTACCTCACCACCTAGATAATTTAAGTTCATTTGAGCTATTTCTTTACTATTTTCAACGGGATATAACGTAATAGTAGCTGACCAGCTTTGAGTTTCACCTGAAAACTCTAAAGGATCCTCAGCTTTACTTTGACATCCAACTAATGAAATAAAAAAGAAAAGACTAAATAAAGCAATATAAAACTTTCTCATGCTCTTCCTCCATGTAAACACCATAATGTCATTTTTACTACCTTATATTTTATTAGAATATATATCTTTAGTTAACATGGCGTAGAATATTATCTAACAAAGAACATATTTAAGATCTTTTTTAATAACTGTTCGTAGGTTTTGAAAGCCGCACTAAATGTGGAACGTTTCTTTTCATTTCCCATCATAACTTTATCCCCTTTTATCTTAAGCGGGTATATTATATACAAGTTTATACAAAATGAATTGTCGTTAGTTTAAATAATGAAGGGTCTCCCAGAAATAATTCTGAGAGATTAGTAAAAAAAATTAACCTGTAAAAAAGCTTACAACACCTATTAGCACAAAAAATATGAGAATTGCAGATAAAATGAGCACAACTGTAAAGATAGGTTTATACTTTGTTCTATTTTCTTGATTACTTATCTTATTATGTAAATCATCTAATTTTCTTTCAATTTCATCCAGACGTTTTTCCGTGTTAATATCCATCACCTCCTACCTTTTATACGAATTACTTCTACAAAAGTTTCCTAATTACTGTATTTTAAAGAATATATATGTAAAAGCCGTTTTAAATTGTATTTATAGTTAGTTACCGAAATCCCCTTTTCACATAGTAAACTTTCTTTTTTTTAATCTTAATCTAAATTAAAAGTGAAATGGACTTACTTGTTTGATAATAAACGAAATGATAAACGAAACAGAAATTATTGCCGCTAGCTGCTTTGGATTTTTGTAAAAGACTCCGCATAAAACAGCATACATAATGAATTCTTCAATATAACTTACATATATATAAAATACTCCAACCGCTAAGGAAAGACTTAGCAATAACCCCATAGGCAACGCTGGTAATATCCAAGCTAGACGTAAATTATTTTTAGCCATCCATACAATAGCTGCTAGAAACGGAGACGCTAGTGCGATACTTCCCCACAGTAAAAAATAACTAGTTGGAAAAGATCCAAATAGAAAAGCGGAATATATATAATAGCCTGTTAGCATTCCTATAAAGAACATGAATGTATTAAGAGCCGCACTAATTTGGCTTTTACTATACGCGGCTATAAGGGTAGCAATCAGTACCCAAATACCGGCCCTAGAACACAAATCCCCAAAGCACGGCAGAATATTCATCCACCAGCTTCCATCAACACCTGCGATGGTATCTAAATATTTGGCTACTATCCCCAAAGCTGTACCGAAGACTAAATAGATAATAGAAAATGCAAGTTTGTTTGTAGACTTAACTATTCCAATAGTAAACTCCCCCTAACCAAAGCAAATCTATTAAATTATTTTAACTCTTTCGTCCAAAAGCTTTTGTATCAATATTTTTGTCATCTAGAAAATTCTCTATTTTTTTCTGTTCCCTTCCATTTACACCTTCATTTTTATTCATAAGTGACTCAATTTCTGTTTCAGAAAAATCTCCTTCGCTCATACGCTCAACCATGTCATCGATTGCTTGATCCAGTTCATCCAAAATTTGATTGGAACCCGTAATAAAGCGGCTAATTCTCTCTGACTCTTTTTTATATCCTTCTGGTAGAGTGTTGTGCGAGATATATGTGGAAAAGTTACGATCATTTTCTTTGACCAGATCGTTTAGTTGTTCAAATTTTTTCGCTTCAGCTTTAGTTAGCTGTTGATCAGAATCCATCATTTCTTCAAATTGATCACTGGTGTTGAGTAAATCCTTGTTAGCATCTAAGTAAGTCTTTATACTTTCTTTTATTTCCTTTTCATCAATTACGGCATTATTTTTTGATGAACTAAATGTGGAAGTTCGTAATACAATTTCTTCACTAGCTTCTTTTGTACTTTCCTGATAAGAACAAGCACCTAATAAAAAATAATCATTAAGCTAAAACAAAATTTCTTCAATTCAAACGCTCCCTTTAATAATGTAATCATACCATTAATTTACATAGAAAATTTTAACATTAAAATCCCCTTAGGGCTATACATCCAGAGGCGTACATTACAAAAACATCCTCACCTAACTGAATGTAGCAAAAAATGTTAAGAACAAAGATTTGTTTGCTGTTATAGTGAACGTAAGGTAGGTGGATGTAAATGAATTATGTAACTTGTATACAGAGAACGCTAGATTACATTGAGGAGAATTTGGAGACACAAATTACTTTAGAAAAGTTAGCAGAAATCGCTTGTTTTTCTCCTTTTCATTATCACCGTGTCTTCCAAGCCATGGTTGGAGAATCAGTGATGAATTATGTGAGAAAACGAAGACTTACACGCGCAGCAGAACGCTTATTTTTCACAGATGAAAAAGTCATTGATATCGCACTTGATGTTGGTTTCCAATACCAAGAATCATTTAACAGAGCGTTCAAAAAGTTTTATGATGTTTCACCGAAGCAATACCGTAACGCAAGGAGAATATCTGGACCGCTGCGGGGAAAAGCCTACCTAACTATCACACTTTTGTCAGGAGGAAATAAGATGGAACCAAAGCTAGTCACTAAACCTGCTTTTTATGTCATTGGATATGAGCTAAAAACAAAAAACGAAGGTGGCCAGAATAATAAAGACATTCCTGAATTTTGGCAACAGTACATGCAAAATGGATTAGGCTCTAAAATCCCCAATCCCCTAAACGAAAATGCGGAGCTTGGCATTTGCACTGATTTTAATCCTGAAACGGGTGAATTTGTTTATGTAATTGGCATGGAAGTAGAGGAAGGCACTCCAGCGCCTGAAGGAACAGTTTACAGAAGCTTCCCTGAACTAGAATATGCTGTATTTACTACACCAAAATCAAATGAAGAATCTTTTACTTCTTCCATTCAGTCCACATGGAATTATGTTTTTACAGAATGGTTCCCTGAATCAGGTTATGAGCACTACGGATCAATGGAATTTGAATTGTATGACAAAAGATGCTATGGTTCGGAAAACAAAGAGATTGATATCTATATTCCTGTGAAAAAACAGACCGTTAAAGCATAAAAGAGAGTACCCTTTCTTAATAGAGAAGTAATGTAAATAGAAATTTATCTATCATATTAAAAATATTTCTATACAAAAGCCCAATCTCTAAGCAATTAAATTTAGGATAGGGCTTTTTGTTATTTCACATTAGAAATTTTGAAATTCATCAACGTGGATATTTGCTTCCTTTACAATACCGATATAAAAAGCTCCAAGTATACAAAGCAATATGGGCTGCTTTTTATATCGAATTACTTAACTTTTTTTAAAATACCTCCTGATTTGTCACTGAATATAAAGTCATATTAGCTGACTAGCTTTGTCTTTCACCTAAACGCTCTAAAAGATCCTTAGCATTACTTTGATACCCAACTAATGCGAAAAAAGAAGATACTAAAGTTCCTACATGTACATATTTTTTACAAATTATAGAGACAATAACAGTGCTCATTGCATACACAAATATTCATTCATATAAAAAGGTGGTAAAAAGTGCGACAAAGACATCTTCTAAGAGAATCTAAGGAAAAAAAGACAATAAATTATTCGGTAACTCCTCTATATGATGATGTAAATAAAAATATAGAGCGGTTATTGAACGAACTAGGAAATAGTTCTGATGTGTCATTTCGAATAGTGGAGTCTCCATACCAAAAAACGGTAAAAGCAGCTGTTGTCCACCTTGATGGATTAGCAGATGAAAACATTATAAATGAGAATATCATGACTCCTCTTATTCAGTGGCTTAAGGAAAGTAATCAAGTAGTAACCGTCAAAGAGATAGAAGAACAAATATCCCAGATATTAACTGTATCTCAATTGACTATAAAAGAGAATTGGCATGAATTTATGTCAGCCGTTTTAACTGGTGATACGGTCATACTACTGAATGGAAGTTCTAAAATTTTTATTGGCAATACAAAAAAACTTCAGTCCCGCGCAGTAACAGAACCAACCAGTCAAACTGTTGTTAGAGGACCTAAAGATAGCTTTACAGAGAATTTAAGAACTAATACTTCTTTAATACGAGCTAGAATTCAGGATTCTAATTTACGTTTAGACAGCATGAAAATTGGAAGCGTAACCCAAACAGATATAGGGATCATGTATATTCAAGGGAATGCAGATGAACGTATTGTAGAGGAAATCAAAGAACGTTTAAAAGAGATTAAGGTAGATGGGGTCCTTGAGTCGAACTATATTGAGGAATTTATCCGGGATGATAGGACCACTATTTTTCCACTTCTATTAAATACGGAACGACCTGATGCCGTTGTAGGAAATTTATTAGAAGGTCGAATTGCTATTATTGTACAAGGAACACCTTTTGTATTAATTGCGCCTGCTATTTTTTCTCAATTTTTCCAGTCTCCCGAAGATTATTATCAAAATGACTATATTTCTTCCTTTTTAAGGATCTTGAGATTTGGTTCTTTTTTTCTTTCTATGTATGCGTCTGCTATCTATTTAGCATTGATTACGCATCATCAGGGACTTATTCCAAACACATTAATGGTCAGCTTAATGGCTCAACGAGAAAGGGTTCCTTTTCCTGCCATTGTAGAAATAGTAGTGATGGAACTAGCCTTTGAGATGTTACGAGAAGCAGGAATTCGAATGCCTAGAGCAATTGGACCAGCAGTCTCCATTGTAGGAGCACTGATTTTAGGACAAGCAGCTGTAGAAGCAGGTTTCGTATCAGCAGCTGTTGTGATCATTGTTGCTATTTCTGCCATCAGCAATTTTACACTGCCATCTACTAGCATTGTCAATGCGGCCCGTGGTTTTCGGTTTATCTTGATTCTAATTTCAGCATTTATTGGCTTATATGGAATTTTGCTTATGACCTTATGTATATGGCTTCATATAAGTAGTCTAAGATCTTTCGGTATCCCCTACTTTTCACCTTTTGCTCCCTTTGATTTTAAAGAGCAAAAGGATACTTTAGTTCGATTCTCTTTACCATCTCTGTTGAAAAAACATCAAAATAAATAGACGTCGTATAAAGATGAATGAGGATAGAAAATGAAAACTTATCTTTTGCTTTTATGGATCGCTGCCATTTGTTTATGCGTTTCAGGATGTTCGAATTATCGAGAATTAAACCAAATAGGAGTCATTATAGGAATGGGAATTGATCAAAATGACAGTTCGGAACAACCTTATAAAGTAACCTATCAGGTTATTAATCCAAGTGGTTTATCACAAGGCAGTTCGTCAGGAGGACAGGGTCTTCCTGTCATTAACTACACAGTAACTGCCAAAACGCTAGTGGAGGCATTAAAAAGAGCCTCCGTCGTCATTCCAAGAGAACATATTACTTCACATCTTTCGCTTATCGTTGTAGGTGAAAAGTTAGCAAGAAGTGACCTTAGCTCATTATTTGATGCTTTGGATCGAGGCAAACAAGCCCGTACCAGTATTCCAGTTTTTATTGCACGTGATGGGACTGCGGAAAAATTGCTTGGTGTGATTGAACCTTTTGAGGTTACTCCAGTTAAAAGCATCATAAGCACAAGTCAAAATGCTCAAAAAGTGTACGGAATAGTTAGCAACGTACAAGCATATGAAGTTATTTCTATGCTTGTGAGTGAGGGAAAAGATTTATCTCTTCCTGGAATCAGCATTAACAAGCCCTCCCAGAACGGCGAAGAAGCAGGAAATTTAGAAAGTACCAGCCCAAGTGCGATGCAGGTAAAAGGATTAGCTATATTTCGAAATGGAAAGTTAGTGAGGTGGCTGGATGATGAAGAGGCTCGATCTATCCAGCTTGCTACGTCTAAAGTGAAAGGTACGGCTCTTGTTTTCCCTTGCAGTATAAATGGAAATAGCACACTTACAACGACCGGAATAAAAAGCAAAATAAAAACAAAAATCCGCCATGGACAACCTGTTATTCATACAGATTTGAACGTCATGGGAGAAATTACGGAAACATCATGCCGGAAAGATTTAAGCAACCCTAAAGTATTAAAAGAGTTGGAAAAAGAGGTAGAAAATGAACTACAAAAGGAAGTTACAAAGGCTATTACCATCGCACAAAAAGAAAAGTCAGACATATTCGGCTTTGGTGATAGCTTATCTCGAACCAATCCTAGTTATTGGGGTCAGCATAAACAGAACTGGGAGAATCTATTTTCAAGCGCTAAGATATCGATGAATGTGAACGTTAGTATTGTAAATACTGGCATGCGAACAAATCCTTATGAGGTAAATTAGATGAGGAGCTGAAAAAGCATTGACTAAAATAAAAATCGATGGATTTCAATTATTTTGTATGATGTTTATCTTTATATTAGGCAGTACGTTACTTTTAGATATTGGAAAGGCTGCTAGGCAAGATGCATGGATAGTCCCCCTTTTGGCTACTATTTTTGGCTGTTTACTGTATTTAGTCTATATCTCCTTATATAAGAAATATCCCAATATGCCTTTGACTGGCTATATCATTAAAATTTGGGGTAAATACGTAGGCAGTGCTATCAGCTTTTGTTATATTATCTATTTTGTTTATATTGCTTCCAGAGTACTACGAGATTTTGAAGAATTACTAATTAGCTCTTCTTACTATGTTACATCGATTATTACGCTGGGCATATGCATGACCTTTGTGTTAATTTATAGTATTCACTTAGGAATAGAAGCATTCGCACGAGTTACATGCTTATGTTTTGTTGTTATTTTACTGACTCTTTTTATATTAAATGTTTTGTATATAGTAGGAGGCTACATCAAGCTGGAGAACCTTCAACCCGTATTAGCGAATGGATGGGGAAACATAGGGAAAGAGTTAGTCCCTCTTGGCATTACTGTACCTTTCGGGGAATTGATTACCTTTACTATGATTCTTCCTTATTTAAATAAAAAAAGTCAGGCCGCAACAATTGGTTTGTCCGCCATTATAATAGGAGGAATTGTCTTAACCATTAATTCAATTATTCTTTTGTGTGTACTCGGACCAGAGACTGTTTTAAGATCCTCTTTCCCGGCTCTTACAGCTGTGAGTTACATTAACATAGCTAGTTTTATTCAAAGACTGGATACCTTTATTCTTATTCTCATGGTCATTTTAGGTTTTGTCAAAATAACCATCTATTTCTTTTGTGCAGTGATTGGCGCGGCTGATTTGTTTCGAATGAAACCTTCTGTTACAAACATTTATTTAATTGGCGGTGTTATTTTTTTCTCCTCACTGATGATTGCTCCTAGTTACCAAGCTCATATAAATGAAGGACTCAAAATTGTTCCTTATTTATTGCACCTCCCTTTTCATATAGCAATTCCCATCCTATTGCTGATTACAGCATATATAAAACAAAAAATAAAGCCTACCCTTTCATGAGAAGGGAGGCTATTGTTTTTTTAAAACAGGAAAAATGCTAACAGCAAGGAATATTAAAGCAAATAAAATAACCAAAAAATAATCTTCCCCACGGGCAATTACAAAATATTGTTTTAGGTTATAAAACGATTGAAACATATAGTTTCCCTGAAAAACGTCGATGAATACAATAAGAACATAAGCCCCGAGCAAAATGCATAAGGATGGAATTATTTTAGCCATTATATCAGCCTCACCTTTTTCTTTTAAATTGCGGTAAATAATATAAAAATATACAAGACGTCCATGAGATTTAATAATATTTATTAAATGATGAAAAATAATTGATTTTCTGCAAAGCAATCTGTTATAAAAATTTAACGCAACAAGAATTGTGGACATTGATCTCCAAGGAACTTTGTTCATTCTAATGCACGATTCTATTTTTATAGACTCTTAAGAAATAGTACAAGCCAAGCAGAAGTAATCCTACATTTGTATAAACATAAAAGATAAATCCATACAAAAAGTTCTTTTGAGCCAATGAATCAAAAACATAATGCAAAGAGTGGTATAGCGCTACATAGATTAAACAAAGATTCCAGAAAATATTTTCTTCTCTAGAATAAATCTCTCTTAGTAATAAAAGAATGATCCACCAAAACACAAGTATGGATAATGTACTGAGTAAGTTAATTGGGTAAGTCTTATAGTAAAAAAAAATACGCGCTGCTATAAAATGAAAGCATCGATAGTAACAACATGAATAGTGGCTTTCTAGAGTATTTATTGGTGATAAAAAAGTACAAGCCAACTAAAATAGCAACAAAAAAATAAATGTAATTTAAAGAATTTCCCATCTCAAACCTCAAAATTTTTATAATTTAATACTATGATATTTAAGTTTCTAATAAAATCTTTTATGTATTGGGTGAAAAACACTGCACCTTATGCTACCTTGCCTTTTTTATGTGTATAATACTCAAAGATAGCAATCCCAAAGGAAACTCCAAAAGCGGTTGAAAATGCTGGTAAAAGATCAAAATTAGAGGTAAACAGAATATTAATCATTAAGTTTCCTCCAAAGAAGATTAAAAAATATACCAAGAATTTCAAAATAACTATTTTCAAGAATTACCCTACTTTCATAGATGTCGTTTAGATTGACTGCTGATTCAGCACAGATTTTAAAAATCACGAAATTATAAATATAACCAATATATGATTATATTACCATATATTTTTACTGGACATAAAAAAGAACCTCTTTAAAATAGAGGTTCTTTTTTTATAACAGACAAGATATTTAGTTACGGTAATAACAAGAATTAAAATTTCATTCGCAAGCTTTAATAAAGATAATCCTCTTACTACCTATAGCTTTTCTACCAATTCATCAACTTCATCAACACGGACACAAGTGAATCCTTTTGTTTTCACTGTTTTTAATACATCTCTTAACGCATTAATTGTGTTTCTTGGAGCGTCGGATTCCGCCCCGAGCGTATCTCCGCAGTCGTGCAGCAAAATGACGTCCCCGCCTTTTATGTTGGCCAGGCGTTGTTTAATCTTTTCGCTTCCGCCAGAGGTTCGCCAATCTTCCGCCATGATTGACCATAGAATAATCTTATATTTACCTCTTCTCATAAAATCGAAAAGGTTGAGCATTCCCCAAGGTGGGCGATAATAAATAGGTGTAACTCCAGTGATAGATTTAATCACCTTGGCTGTATTCTTAAGTCCATTTCTAACTTTCCAAGGCGCCATAAACCAATTAGAATGATGGACGTAATTATGAATTCCAATTAAGTGGCCTTCATTATGCATGCGCTGAATCAGTTCAGGATATTTCTCTGCTTTAGTACCTACCACGAAAAAGGTGGCCTTTACCTCATTTTCCTTCAGTAAATCAAGAAGGATTGGCGTATAAACAGGATTCGGACCATCATCAAACGTAAAAGCAATTTTGGATAAGTCCCTTCCCCTTTTAACTACGTTCACTCCTAGACCACGTGATAGGACATACGGAATAACGCTGTATAATAAAATTAAAAAAATAATAGCAGAAATTATGAACCCCATATTATATACTCACCTCTATCTCCTTTTGCTTTTGTATCGTTTTACTACTTGTTACGTTGCGTAATGGACCGCTTCTTGCTGCTCCGACAATGACATGGAGAGCGTCTATGGATGATGTTTTGGTTTGAGATTTTCTCATTCTTTGTTTCATCCATTTTAAAGGTGCTGAATCGCAGACAAGATTTTCAACTTGCGCAATTAACTCTTTTTCTGACTGTGCAGAAAGTGCGAATCCTGAACGACATAAATAATCCGCGTTGTCTTCTTCCTGTCCTGGTAACGAATGATAAATTAATATCGGTAAATCCATCGCCGTTGCCTCAGAGGTTGTTACTCCCCCGGGCTTGCTGATCATTAAATCTGAAATAGCCATTAATTCCTCGACCTTTTCACAGTATCCAAGAATTCTCACTTCATGCTTCGAGTCTTTTAATTCCCACTCTAATTGTGTTTTTAATTTCTTATTTTTACCACATACTATAAAAAGTTGAATCGGTGTGGAAATGGATTCTAGTGCCTTAAAGGTTGAAATCCCTTTTCCAAAAAATCCGTCGCCCCCTCCCATGATGAGCAGGGTGAACATATTTGGATTGATCATATATTTATCTAAGAGAAGGTCTTTTGGAAGAACATCCATAAATCTTTTCCGTACAGGTATTCCAGTGTTTTTAATTTTGTCTGCCTCTACTCCTAACGCAATTAATTGATCACGCAGTTGGGCAGAACCTACCACATATTGATCTGTATAGGGATGAATCCAATAAGAATGATCTGTATAATCCGTGATGATGGTTACTGCTGGAATATCAATTAACCCTTGCTCTTTTAATTTTGATATAATCCCGGCGGCAAATGGGTAGGTACTGACCACTACTTTCGGTTTTATTTCCTGTATAATTTTAAGCACGGTTTGCATTCCCGACAAAAAAATCGAATTTAACTTGATGGAAAACGAATTTTTTACACGAGTTTTTTTATACAAAAAGCTGTACACTTGAGGAAACTTCTTAATGCTTTTTTTGTAAATATAATGGCTGATTGGATAAAGATTTGGATGAATCCATTCCATGATGTCCATGGTAATAGGCTCAGCATCAGCAACCATATCATTTACCGCCTCGCTTATCGCATTAGCCACTTGTTTATGCCCCTCTCCAAATGTAGCGGAAAGAATGAGGTATTTATCCTTCTCACGATTGTTCATGACTTTTCCCTCCTTGTAGTTTGTATGCTTTTGCTATGTGGTAAAGCCTGGGCTGTTTCCCACACCTTTTTGTTCTCTTGTTTATACGATTAAAGAATTACTCTACTTGGAAAAGAGTAAGCATTATAAAAAATTAATAATGGGTAGTTACCCTTTTCAATTAATTTGTAAGATTTATCTTTTCTTCTCCTCCATTACATAGATTGTTTAGGAACTCCTTACACTATTTATTAGAAAAATAAACGTTCTTATGTTGACCTTTCAAATACCACATTTTCAGTCTACGGTTTGTAATTAAAAATAGGCTAAAAATAACATTAAAAATCAATGAAAAAGAAAGTTTTTTTTATAAATAGTGCTACATTAAAAGAAAAGCAAAGGTGAAATTAACCTTTTTCCTCCTCTTATTTTCAATCAAATTCAAGCATATTTGAGTTATTCACTATGCTTTAGGCAAATACATATTATGAAAGAAGGACAAACCATGGATTTTATCACATCTTATATAAATCAATACGGATATATCGTGCTGTTTCTAGCATTGATGCTGGAACTTCTTGCACTTCCTCTTCCAGGGGAGCTTCTCATGGGCTACGCTGGGGTTCTTGCTTTTCAAGGACATTTAAGCTGGGTGGGAAGTATCCTGGTGGCTGGTATGGGGAGTATGGTTGGAATGACCATAGCTTACGGGGTAGGCTATAAGTTAGGGACTCCTTTTTTTGATAAATACGGAAAAACCCTTCATATGGGACCAGAGCGAATTGAAAGAATGTCAAAATGGTTTGGTGTACATGGAAACAAGCTGTTGATTATTGCTTATTTCCTCCCAGTTATTAGACATATTACAGGATATTTTTCAGGAATTACTCGGCTTCCCTTTCGTACGTATGCACTGTACGCCTATAGTGGATCATTTCTTTGGGTCACCACATTTATTACTCTAGGAAAGTTATTAGGACCTCAGTGGGAACAGTTTCATCATTCTATTAAGAAGTATTTTGTCATTGGGATGATTGTAGCTGTAAGTTTGTTCGTTGCTATTTACATTTATAAAAAGTTCAAAGTAACGATTAAAAAGATAGCAATTAATTGCCTCAAGTGGATAGTAAATGTGTTTCATACGCGGAAACGGGCAGGTCTTGTTTTTATATTTACAGCATTAGTTACATTAGGATTTATTCTGCTTATGATTGGAATGACGCAAGACTTTATCGCAAACGAGTTTGGAGATTTTAACAAAATAACGAGTCTATTAATAACAGCCCTTTTTAATAAAGATTGGAATGTACCAATGCGGATATTTTTCATGCTGGGATCCAGGCAAGTGCTAGTGGCATTAATTTTCTTTACACTTGTATGGATTTTATGGAAAGGCAGGGATAAAAAAATCGAATTCTTATCTCTGGTAGTTATTGCAGGCGGCGGAGAGGTGTACGAAGAAAGCCTGAGACGAATATTTCATCATTTTTCCCCTATTACAAAATCGTTTACAGAGCAGCTTTCATACACCTTTCCAAGTGAGCAATCATTAATGGCTTTTGTTATTTATGGATTTGCTGTATTTATGCTGGTTCGACACTCTAGAAGGTTATGGATTCCTACATTAGCACCAATAGCGGCCATTCTTATTTTATTGCTTATTGCGATTAGTCGTTTGTATCTGAGTATCCAATATCCCAGCGACATTGCAGCAGGATATGTATTTGGAGGAGTATGGCTAGGTTTAAACGTTTTGCTTCTTGAAACCTTCCGTCTTATGAAAGGTATTAATCTATAGTGGTTCACTCAAAAGAAAGGTCTAACTAAACAGGAACTTATCTTGTCCAAATGGCGTTTATTATATTTTGAACGATGCGAAAGGAGAACCTGCATGCAAAACCGTATTTTAATCGTTGAAGATGAAGAAATGATTGCGAGAGCTCTTCAAATTGAGCTTGAGCATGAAGGATACCAAGTATTCGTAGAACACGAAGGAAAAAGCGGCCTTGAAGCTGCTTTACATAATAGCATTGATCTAGTTTTATTAGATGTCATGCTTCCAGAACTTAGCGGTATCGAAGTCCTTCGAAGAATCAGAAAAAAGAACGCCTACCTCCCTGTTATTCTTTTGACAGCCCGTGACACCACGTTAGATAAAGTGATGGGACTAGATCATGGAGCAAATGATTACATCACCAAGCCCTTCGAAATAGAAGAGGTATTAGCTAGAGTGCGCAATAGTCTTCGTCATAGAACTATCATTCAAGAAGCTACTGAAAAAAAAGATGTTCATTTATCAATAGAAGATTTATCTGTAAATTTAGAGACCAGAGAAGTGATAAGAAAAAACAAAATGATTATACTAACCCCGAAAGAATATGATTTGCTTGTTTATTTACTGAAAAATCAAAATATCGTACTGAGCAGAGAAAATATCCTTTTGACCGTTTGGGGCTACGATTATGAAGGAGAAACAAACGTAGTAGATGTGTATATTGGACATTTGAGAAAGAAAATAGAAGAAGAGATTAACTCTCCCTTGATTCGCACCGTCAGAGGAGTAGGATATGTGATAAGAAAGGAACCATATGAAAATTACTACCAAGGTTAACTTGTTTATTACAGTTTCTCTGTTAGTCAGCTTGCTCATTGTAAATACGATTGTATTTTTCTTATTTATGAAAACGACCGTTAATATGGAAGCACACTTAGTCTTCAAAAATGCGAATGAAATGTTGAAAAAATACCACATTTCTGAATCCTTAACACTAGACAAAAACCTTTTAAACTCTTACATGCCTAGTCACTCTTTTATTCGAATCGTTGGGCCGACCTCTACAACTATTAATCAAGTCACTAACGACAAAGTCCTTGTTCAGAAAATCTCCCCTACTTTTTCAACAGAAAAGAACTTTGAACTTAGACCTTTTCAAGAACATCAAAATTTAGTAGTTCACGTACCGATTCATCAGAATCACAAAGTAATAGGTACGTTAGAAATAAGTGAGCGGTTATCAGGACTAGAAAGTCGCAAAGATGTTATTTTGTCCATAATGGGGACTGTTACCGTTGTTTCTGTTCTTCTCTCTTTTCTAGCTGGCAGATGGTTATCAGCTATCATTATGAAGCCTATTGTATCAATGATCTCTACAATGGAGGATATTGAACAAAGTGGAACGCTGAAAAAGATCGGTATACAAACTGAAACAAAAGATGAAGTGTACAAAATGGCAGCTACATTTAACCGTATGGTTAGTAAACTGAAGGAAAACTCAGATAAACAAAGGCAATTTATTTCCGATGCCTCTCATGAGTTAAAAACACCTGTGACTGTTATTAGCAGTTTTATTACGATTCTTAGAAGGCATGGAACACAAGATGAAACAATAGCAAAAGAAGCAATTGAGGCTATTTATTTAGAAACAAATAGAATGAAAAATTTGACTAAAACACTATTAAGTTTAGCTGAATTAGAGGGCTCTGAACCTGTTGATATAAAATCAGTTGACCTTGTCTCTCTCAGTACAGCCCTTGTAACTCAGTTCATGCAAGTTCATGACCGACCTATTATCCTGCATAAAAATTCCCACTCCATTTTCATCAAGGGAGATGAATTGAAGCTGAAACAAGTGCTCATTATCTTTTTAGATAATGCCATAAAGTATAGTACCGATGTAATTGAGGTCTTTTTGGAAAGTGATCAGCATAAGGGAATTCTCCGAATAAAAGATTATGGCATTGGCATACCAGAAGAAGAACAATCTCATGTTTTTGAAAGGTTTTATCGAGTAGACAAAGCCCGCAAACGGGATTCGGGAGGAAGTGGACTCGGATTAGCTATTGCTAAAAATATTGTGAACCTCCATAAAGGAGAAATTGATATACAAAGCAAAGAACATGCTGGAACAGAGATTAAAGTTACTTTTCCCCTTACGAACTGAGTATGTCGCTTTTATATAAATTAGCTCATGTACCACTAGTGAGGCAGCAACTATCAATATTTAATTTTTAAAAATGCTGCCTACTGGATACATTCAAAACAGAATCACCAGTTTTTTATGAGAAAAAACACCTCCAAGTGATTGCTCGGTACTCCATACCCAGTTATCAGCTTGAAGGTGTTTTTTTATTTATATAAAATCAGAGCCTGTCCAAATTATTAGCAACTACGTTTTCTTAATCTGCGAACGCTGATACTTTCTAAACTAGTCGTATTTCTATTACCTGAATTATCTTCCCATACTAAAAATCCGCCTTCTGCTCGAATAAACGTACCATTTCCATCAAGCTGTCTTCCAGCAGAAAAAACTTGAATTTTATCTCCTCTTCGGAAATTATCTACTATAGAGCGAGATTGAGATGTACGACGATCTCTACTACGACGTCCTGGCATAACTTCACCTCTCTATACACATTTATAGTACATACTATGAGAAAAAGAAAATTGGCATAAACAAAGCGCGTAAAAGTACAAAAAATATTTTATAAATGAAAATTTAGACATACTTGCCCTTAGCATTTCTGCAATTTCTCTTACATTCATTTCTACTCAACATAATGCCTCTTTCTAGAGCACATATAAAAGCTGGCTCTTAGTGCCATAACGATTTTTTTTGTTGCTGCAACTTACATGAACACTGAATCTCTTTCATCTTATAATGCTGTTGTTGCATTGATTTGTTGAGTATAAAATACATACATGATTAAAGTGCTTGATATATAATTTAAAAAGTTATATCTTTTAGACGCAAAAAAGAACCCTCCATAAAAAGAGGATTCAAACAGGGTAAGTAAGAAAAAGAAATATACATGCATGTTCCTGGGGGGCGCTACGCTTGTATAATCAACTTATACCTGCTATTCACTGGTTCAAACAGTTAAAAACATTTCAAATAAAAATTAATAGTTAATCTATTAAATACAATTATTTGTCTTTAAGCTATGTATAATACAGTCTTCATAAAGTCTTAAATTCTCTTTACTCGCCCACTTACTCTGAATATATTCAATAGCTTGATCTTTGTACTCTACCTGTTCTCTAATATTAATAATTCGCATAACAAGTGCTCCCCTATCAAGAATAACAACCATCATTTACATAGATGAAATTTATGGCTATCTGATTTCAATTCTCGTCGTACAGTATCTCCCGAGCGATAAACGTTAGAGACATTCCCTCCTGTTAGCACTTCTTCGTCCTCAAAGCTTGACATATAAACATTCCCCCTGAACATATCCTATTTGTCGGCAATAAGTGAAAATGATAAAGCATTCATCATAAATGAAATACCTTATTTTACTACTGATTTAGAAAAGCTCGTACTTTTTCTTTTATAGCCTAGCAACAATCTTGGGACTGACTGATAAGGTGTAGAAAATCGGTTATAGTCATGTTACGTTACATTATAAAAAAGAATCTTCATTCGAAGATCCTTTTAACTGCTTGTTTCATACAAAAATCCGCTAAAAAATGGAAGACCACTACTATGTTAAATCAACAAAAGCCTCCATCTGAGTGAATAATTTGTCCGGTAATCCATTCTGATTCTTCACTTGCTAAAAAGATAACTAATTTTGCGGCATCCCGGGGCTCACCAAGTCGACCCATTGGGAACTTTGGCAGTAGCTCTTCCTTTAACTCCTTGCTCATCCAGCCAGTGTTAGTTGGTCCAGGATCTACAGCATTAACAGTAATTTTAAGAGGTGCTAATTCAATAGCAACTGATTTAGTAAATGTAGAAACAGCCCCTTTTGTTGTAACATAAGCCAAATTTCCAGGCTCAGGTGACTTATCTTGACCTGATACCATATTAATAATTCGCCCGCCATGCTTGCCTTCGATTAGACGTGCAAACTCAACAGTTAAAAGACATGTTCCTCTAACATTCACGCTATAATGAGCGTCGAGAACATCAGCATCTATTGAACGAAAATCCACGTCCATAGAATGTGTTGCATTATTTACAAGGATTGATGGAGAACCCAGTTTGGTTTGAACTGTATTAAGCAGTTTTCTTGGTGCACCGGGCTGTGATAAATCCAATTCCATCGATTCACATCGTACGCCTAGACTGCGAATCTCCTCAATCAGGTGCTTTGACCAATTAAAATCATCCTCATTACAATAATTCATTAAACGATCATAATTTGACCAATGAGTGAAAAAAATATCCGCTCCTTCTTTAGCTAACTCCCTGCATATTTCAGTACCGATACCTTTTGCCCGGCTAGCACCAGTAACAATCGCAATTTTATTTATTAACCGCTTCATAAAGCATCTCCTCATGGGAACGCTGAACAAAGGTATGCTCACCAATAGCACATGTGTTCAGCAATCCTGTATATGTATATTAATCTATTAAGTTGTAATAAATGAAAAAATGTAAGAAAAGTTTAAAAGGTATTTTCTCCATATTAATCATTCATTCTCGTTTTACCTCACATGATTAGTCTTCCATACGTGCCTTCAACTTTCCTGCTCTATTCTAGTCAATATAGAACTTATTACAGGTAGTAAACTCTCGGTCTCTAACAAATTTATGCTCGTCCCCTCCCCTTAGTTTTAGGTATATTTCACTCTTTGATAAAGAGATAGGCAGAATAATCGATTCCCTAAATAAAATTCCAAAAGGAAATCACCTCATTTTAGAGAACTGAATAAGGGGCTGCTTTTCATTTCTCTAACATTTAAAAGGAGGTATACGAATGAATGAACAGATACTGAAAATTAACAAAGTGGAAATTTGTACAGAAAGTTTTGGAAACCCTAACAACCCGGCTGTACTACTAATAATGGGAGCAATGTCTTCGTTAGATTGGTGGGATGAAAACTTCTGTCTTCGTCTTGCCGAAAGGGAGAGATTTGTTATTCGTTACGACCATCGTGATTTAGGGCGATCTACCACTTATTCACCCGGTACCTCTAACTATACGATAACGGATATGGCTGATGACGCAATTGGCGTTTTAGATGCTTATTCTATAGAAAAAGCTCATATTGTTGGAATGTCATTGGGCGGGATGATAGGTCAGATTCTTGCTCTTAGATATCCGGATCGCATAGATTCTCTTACTTTAATTGCATCAAGTGTATTTGGAACGGAGGCGGAAAAATTGCCTCCAATGGACCAGCGTATACTTGATTATCATACAAAAAGCACTTCCATAGACTGGTCAAATCAAGAGGCAATCGTTCACTACCTTGCAGGTGGATGGGAAACTTTAAGTGGAACAAAACCTTATGAAGAGGAAAGAATGTATAAGCTAGCAGAAAGAGAAGCCGCCCGTGCCAAACAGCTGCCGAGTCGATTTAACCATGCTTTGCTTCAAGGAGGAGGCCAATATTATGACAGATCAAGTGAAATTAGTATACCTACACTGATCATTCATGGGACAGAAGATCCGGCACTCCCATACGAACATGGACTTGCTCTTGCAAAAGCTATTGCTCATGCTAAATTAATAGCTCTTGAGGGTACAGGACATGAAGTCCATAGTGAAGACTGGGAACAAATTATCGAATCAATTGTAGAGATTAGCTCCTAAAAGTAAAACATGAGATATGAAGACTTCAAAGCGATTTTTTAAGAAATCGCTTTGGGGTCTTTTTATGTTTCAAAGTTCCTTCCTTCTATTTACAATAGACAAAATGTCTCCTATAGCAAAGGGTGTTTTGTACAAAAGTACCTGCATCTTTTCAAAACATCATATTTACGATACACTGATAATTCCTAAAAAAATCCACATAAGGGTATTTAAGTAATAAAATGGAGGTTTTTATGAACTATTTTAAGGTGCTTTTTTGTTTAATCTTATTAATCCTTGTAGGTATAACCGGCTGTTCTTCAAAAGAAGAAGTAACCAGTATTAACACTGTTGATGTAAAAGAGCTTAAAGACCACAGCGGAACTTATGTTGGAGATAATTCTAACGTAGTAGCTATCGTAAGAGCATTGCCCGGAGGAGAAACGTTTAAAGAAATTGATTTACATAATAAAACACCAAAAATAATTTATGGTACTAAAGAGGACTCTTTATCAGAAGATGCAATGTTAAAGTATTGGTTTGACGATAAGAATACATGGGAGAAAAACTTTCTTTACAATGCTATTTATTTAACAATATTAGTGCCTAATGCTCAAGGTTACAGTTTTAAAGTAGACAATCAAAAATTCTCAGTATCTAGAAAAGAAATGGAACAGTTTATTTCGGACAACATTAAAACTTTACCGGATAGTAATAAATTATTTGATAAAGAAAAAGCACAGCAATTTATAGATCATAATAAAGAAAAGATAAATAAAACAGTTAAATCGGCAGCTATTCGAGAACAATTTTTTAAGAATGTTCCTATAGTAAAAGAATAAAAGGTTGAGACATAACGAAATGAATCCAATCTAAAGGTGAACAACTAGTATACATGAGGTGAACCGCTTGTGACACCGCAGTTGATTTCCGTGCAAGGCTTCGCTTTCCGCGGGAGTCTTTGCCTTGCCCTTCAATCACCAGTCGGAAAAAACTTGGGTGAATCACTCCAAACTCTTTTTTCTATAAATTTCAACAAGAAACTCTCCTCCTTTCAAACATGCTCATTTAACAAGTCATAGCATTCCCTACTACTATTAAAAGGCATTTATTTATCTTTCATAAATAATATTTCATTATGAATTTTATTACATATAATCTATATATTAACATATTTACAGATTAAAAGGGAGACTAACGTATAGTCTCCCTTTCTATAAAAGTTTAATAACTTTTACCATGTTATTTACTTAACCAATCTTTCAAATTAAATAAAAGCTCTAGAAAGTCACAAAGCAAGGAAGCTTTTCACAGCAGTTAAAAAAGCGGATAAGTTTCCTGTATGCACCTCATGTCCAACCCCTTCTATCGTTACTAGTTTACAATTTGGAATGCGCTTAGAAACTTCTTGCAATTTATCTTGAGGAATATGGCTGGATCCTCCTCCTATGATGAGAGTAGGTGCAATTATCTCTGTAAGACTTTCCCACCATTTAGGATTGGGATTGTTTAACTGTTGAAGAATTGAAGGTACAACCTCCCAGTCAAACGGTAAAGGACCAGGCGGTTTGGCAGGAATTTCGAACTTTTCTCCTGTAAAAGGTGGAGGAGTGTCTTCAACAATCAATTGATCTACCCTTTCTGGAAATGTTTCAGAAAAAAGATAGGACACCGTACCGCCCATAGAATGCCCAATCAACGTAAAGCGCTCCAAATTCATCGCATTTACAAACTGAAGTAAGTCATCACACATAAGTTCAAACGTATAAGTACTGGTTCTTTCACTTCCACCGTGTCCTCGCTGATCTAAAGCTAAAAATCGATATTCCTCTCCTAATACAGCTGCTACTTCATCCCAAGACTCTGCACTCATTCCCAAAGCGTGAAGTGCAATAATAGCGGGTGCCGAAGCTTCGCCTGCCTCTCGATATTGAAATGTTAAACCATTTAGTTCAATTTGATTTACTCGCATTTTCAAATTAGATCAACTCCTAACTCAGATTTCACCAATTAAAATCTAGTTTATTAAGGTTCATCTATATATTAGCGAAGGAATGAAGATTTCCTTCACTTCTTATCTTATTAGGAAAGATATTAGATTATTTTATGTATCCTGTGTGATTCTTTAGTCAGCATAATGCACCTAGAGTTTTTTACTTTCGATACCTATATAATTTAAACCAAAAGTACTGCAAGCCAATTGAATAAAAGATTGTAAAGGAAGAGACATAAATTTATCTTTATGCC
>Ga0102589_1002385_pt1 | contig 22000 bp, 22 predicted proteins | sample AraplaMF_Col_mLB_FD_76858 | JGI IMG/M metagenome (GOLD analysis project Ga0102589, IMG submission 76858) | Arabidopsis root microbial communities from the University of North Carolina, USA - plate scrape MF_Col_mLB | ecosystem: Host-associated > Plants > Roots > Endosphere | place: USA... | reverse complement strand
CTGCATGCCGCCCTGCTTCACAGCGCCGATGAAAACCGCGCGGTGCTCAACCTCGGTGGCATCGCCAATTTCACCCTGCTGCCGGCGCAGGGCCTGGTGCGCGGTTTCGATACCGGCCCGGCCAACTGCCTGCTCGACGCCTGGTGCCAGCGCCACACCGGCCAGGCCTACGATGCCGGCGGCGCGTTCGCCGCGCAGGGCCAGCTCGATGCCGAGTTGCTGGCGCGCCTGCTCGACGACCCGTGGTTCATGCTGCCGCCGCCGAAGAGCACCGGGCGCGAGCACTTCCACCTGGATTGGCTGCAGGCGCGGCTGGCCGGCGGGGAAACCCCGGCGGACGTGCAGGCGACGCTGCTGGAGCTGAGCGCCATCACCATTGCCGATGCCCTCATCGCGCACCAGCCCGACACCCGTCGCGTGCTGGCCTGCGGTGGCGGCGTGCACAACCCGCGGCTGCTGGCGGCGATCGGCCAGCACCTGCCCGGCGCAAAGGTCGAATCAACGGCGCGCCATGGCGTGGACCCGGACTTCGTCGAGGCGATGGGCTTCGCGTGGCTGGCCCGGCAAACGATGTCCGGCCTCGCCGGCAACCTGCCCAGCGTCAGCGGCGCCCGCGGCCCGCGCGTGCTCGGGGCCATCCACCCCGCGTAAGGCCCATCCGGACCAGGCGGCCGCTGTGCCTCAGGTCTTCTTGATGAAGTCGAGCAGATCGCGGTCGATGTCGGTCAGGCCGTGCTGGTCCAGCGTCGGCGTCTTCACGTCGGCCGGGCGTTCGACGCGGCCGATCAGGGCGTAGCCCGGGTCGCTGGGGATCCCCTCGAGCGCGGAGATCGCCGCCTGCAGGGCCATTGCGTCGCTATCGGTGAAGCGCGCGGCAATCTCGGCTTCGATGGCGAACAGACCGTGCTCGAGCAGATGCATCAACGACTCCTGCAACCCCCAGCCACGCTGGTTGGCGACGCGCTTGATGCGGTCCAGCAACAGGGGATCGATGTCATGCAGGATGATGTCGGTCATGGGTACTCCTTCACGGGCGGTGTGCTCAAGCAAGCACGGTTACCCGGTTAAACCATTGGCCGCAGGCGCACCAGGCGCCGCGCCGGGACGGCGCATGGCCAGTATCAGGCAAAGCAGCAACGCAGGCACGCCGATCAGGGCCGTACCCACGAAGAATAGCGAATAGGCGTCGAGCAAACTGCGCCCCACTTCGAAGTGCTCGACCGCGACCCCGGACAGGCCCTTCAGGAGCTTGCCCGGCAGGGCGTAAAAGGAACTGAGCAGCGCGTACTGGGTGGCGGTGTATCCAACGTTGATCAGGCTCGACATGTAGCCGATCAGGGCCACGCCGGCAAAGCCGCTGCAGAAGTTGTCGATCACCATCGCCGCGGTGAACACGCCCGAATCGGCGCCGTGGTGGGCGAGGTAGGCAAAGGCGAGGTTCGAGGCCGGGCCGAGGATCGCGCCCGCCAGCAGCGTCGGGATGACGCCGAAGCGGACCGCCGACAGCCCGGCGGCGGCGATGCCGACGATGGTCGCCACCAGGCCGAACGAGCCGCGGATGGCGCCCACGGTTTCCTTGTCGATGCCCAGGTCGGCATAGAAGGGATTGGCCATCGGCCCGAGCACGAAATCCGGCAGCCGGTACAGGCTGATGGCCAGCAGCATCAGCAACGCCCAGGCACCGTGGTCGCGGAAGAACACCACGAACGGGCCGACCAACGCGTCAAACAGCCCCTTGGCAGTGAACAGCGCCGGATGCGGCGTCGCCGCTGCCAGCACAGTGGCTGCCGGCTCCTTCGCAGCCAGCACCGCGACCACGCCGACGCCCATCAGCGCGGCCATCAGTTCGTACGACATCGACCAGCCAACATGGGCGGCGAAGATCAGGATCAATGCATCGGTGACCAGCAGCGCGCCGCGATAACCCAGCGCCGCGGTCGAGGTCAGCAGGCCCTGCTGCTCGTTGCTTTCGGCGATCTCGATGCGCCAGGCGTCGATGACGATGTCCTGGGTGGCCGAGGCGAAGGCCACCACCAGCGCCAGCACGCCGAACACGACCAGCTGGTCCACGACGAACCCCGCCAGCACCAGCTGCCCCTGCTGCGGTTGCACCAGCGCCATGCCGGTCAGGGCGGCGGCGACCACGATCTGGGCCAGCAGCATCCAGCCGCGACGGCGACCGAGCCAGCGTCCGAGTACCGGTGCATCGACCTTGTCGACCAGCGGCGCCCACAGGAACTTGAGCGAGTAGGCCAGGCCGACCCAGGACAGGAAGCCGATCGTGGACAGCTCGATGCCGTTCTCGCGCATCCAGAAGCCCAGGGTGTTGCCGACCAGGTAGATCGGGATGCCGGAGCTGAAACCCAGCAACAGCATCACCAGCACCTTGGGCTGGCTCAGGTTGGCCAGCACCAGTCGCCAGCCTTTCTTTTCCGCCGGCTTTGCGGCGCCAGCCACGTCAGAGCTCATAGTCGACCGTGAAAGGAGCGTGGTCGGAGAAGCGGGGGTCGCGCGCGATCGAGCATGCCTTCAGCTTGTCGCGCAGCGACGGCGTCGCCAGCTGGTAGTCGATGCGCCAACCGACGTTGTTGGCGCGTGCGGCGCCGCGGTTGCTCCACCAGGTGTAGTCCTGGCCGTCCACATGCAGCGCGCGGTAGGCATCGACCCAACCGCTGTCGTCGGCGCACAGCCCGTTGAGCCACTCGCGTTCCGGCGGCAGGCAGCCCGAGTTCTTCTGGTTACTGGTCCAGTTCTTGATGTCCAGGCGCGAGCGGACGATGTTCCAGTCGCCGCACAGGACGTAGTCGCGACCGCTGGAAAGCCATTCGTCCAGGCGCGGCTTGAGCCACTCCATCACTTCGAATTTGAAGCCTTGGCGCTCGTCGCCGGAAGAACCGGAGGGAATGTAGAACGACACCACGCTGAGGTTGCCGAAGCGCGCTTCGATGTAGCGACCCTCGTCGTCGAACGGTGCCCAGCCCATGGCGGTGCGCACTTCGTCGGGCTCGCGGCGGCTGTAGATCGCCACGCCGCTGTAGCCCTTCTTGGTGCTGGCATCCTTGAACCACGCCTTGTAACCGTCGGGGCGGAATTGCGATTTCAGGCCGTCCGCATCACCGAGCTGGTGTTCCTGCGCCTTGGTTTCCTGAACGCACAACACGTCGGCATCCTGGGAGCGGAACCAGTCGAAGAAGCCCTTGTTGGCGGCCGACCGCAGGCCATTGGCGTTGAAGCTGATGATGCGCATGCGCACTCCATGACGGTGTGCGGCGATCATAGCCCGGACGCGGCAGGCAGGGCCTATCATTCCCGCCATGCCAGCCATCGCGCCCCCGGCCATCGCGTCCTTGGAAACATTCACCCGCGTGCGCGTCGCCTGCGTCATCGACGAGGACACCGCCGCCGCGGTGCGGGCACTGCGCGTGGCCGAAGACCAGTACCGCTACGTCGGCGACACCGCTTTCAACCTCGCCGACAGCCTGCGCGACCCGATGAGCGAGGCGATGGCGGTGCTCGCCGACGACCGGGTCGTCGGCTTCTACCGGCTCGACTTCGCCCCCAATGCCGTCGCAGGGCGGCCGATGCACGCCCCTAGCGTTGGCCTGCGCGCGTTCGTGATCGGACTCGACCAGCAGGGGCGTGGCCTGGGCACGCAAGCGATGGCGGCCTGTTGCGCCGACCTGCGCCTGCGCCATCCCGATCGCGCCCTGCTGGTGCTCACGGTCAACTGCAACAACCACGCCGCGATCAGCGCTTACCGCAAGGCCGGCTTCGTCGACACCGGCGAGCTGTACCAAGGCGGCAGCGCCGGCCCGCAACACCTGATGCTCATTCCCCTTCACCCGAATTCCTGACAGCGCCGCCATGACCGACCACCGCACCCGCTTCCTGCAGCTTGCCCTGCGCGCCGACGCCCTGCGCTTTGGCGAATTCACGCTCAAGTCCGGGCGCCAGAGTCCGTACTTCTTCAACGCCGGCCGCTTCGACTCCGGCACGGCCCTGGCCGAACTGGCCAGCTGCTACGCCGATGCCATCGATGCGCAGTCGGTCGGCTTCGACCTGCTGTTCGGGCCGGCCTACAAGGGCATCCCGCTGGCGACGGCACTGGCCTGCGAATACGCGCGCCGTGGCCGCGACCTGCCGGTGGCGTTCAATCGCAAGGAAGCCAAGGCCCACGGCGAAGGCGGCAGCCTGATCGGCGCGCCGCTGCAGGGCCGCAAGGTACTGATCGTCGACGACGTGATCACCGCCGGCACCGCGATCCGCGAGGCGCTGTCGATCATTCGCGAGGCCGGCGGCGAGCCGGCCGGGATCGTCATCGCGCTCGACCGCCAGGAGGCCGTCGACCCGGCCACTTCCCGACGCTCTGCGGCACAAACCGTCGCGGCCGACCAGGGCCTGCCGGTGATTGCCGTGGCCAATCTGTCCGACCTGCTGGCCTTTGCCGGCGGCAACGCGGAGCTCGCCAGCCAGCGCGAGCGCCTGCTGGCGTACCGGGATGCCTACGGAAGCGAAGCTGCAGCGTGAGCGGCACCAGGATGGCGTGAGTCTTGCATGTGCTTGTGAATAACATTGCCGCCAGCAAATCCCCCATGAACAAGACGCTTCCGTTGCTCGCCTGCACCCTGCTGATCGCTGCGACCGGGTCGACCCTCGCCCAGCAGGCCGCTCCGTCGAAGAAGCTCTATTGCTGGAACGAGAATGGCGGCAAGGTCTGCGGCGACGCCCTGCCGGCGCATGCGGTGGACAACGCACGCACCGAGTTCAATGCCAAGAGTGGCCGGGCCGTGAGCCAACTGCCGCGCGCGATGACCGAGGAAGAGCGCGCGGCCGCGGCTGTGCAGGCCAAGGCCGAGCAGGAGGCCAGGGCCGCGGCCGAAGTCGCGGCACGCCGCGATCGGGCGATGGCCGAGTCCTATGCGACCGAAGAGGACCTGCGCCGCGCCTTTGGCGAGCGCATCGGGGTGATGGACGAGACCATCAAGGCTTCACGGCTGGGCGTCGAAGGGCGCCGCCAGAGCCTGATCAGCCTGCTCGGGCGCGCTGGCGAGAACGAACTGTCCGGCAAGCCCGTCCCGAAGAAGGCGAGCGAGAACATCCAGACCCAGCATGAGTTGCTGCTGCGTCAACAGGCCATGCTGGCCGACCAGTTGGCCGAGCGCGAGCTGATCGACGAGGACCTTGCCGCAGCGCTGGAGCGGTATCACCAGATGAAGAAGAACTGAGCCGACCCTTCCCCCGCAACCGGGGGAAGGGCCGGCATCATCAGAACGGCAGCACCAGGTCGGGCTTCAGTGCGAGCAGCTGGGCGCGGAAGTCGGCCTTGATGCGTGCCAGCGCGTCGGCGCTGTCGGCATCGAAGCGCATCACCAGCACCGGCGTGGTGTTGGACGCACGCACCAGTCCCCAGCCATCGGCATAGTCGACGCGCAGGCCGTCGATGGTCGACAGGCGTGCGCCTTCGAAGCGGGCTTCGTCGCGGAAACGGTCGACGAACGTGTGCGGGTCGCCATCGGGTGCATCGACCTTGATCTCCGGGGTCGACACGCCGTTGGGCAGCGCGTTGAGGGTCTCGCTCGGGCTGCGCGGCTGGGCGGCCAGGATCTCGAGCAGGCGCGCGGCGGCATAGATGCCGTCGTCGAAGCCGTACCAGCGCTCCTTGAAGAAGAAGTGGCCGCTCATCTCGCCGGCCAGCTCCGCGTCGGTCTCGCGCATCTTGGCCTTGATCAGCGAATGGCCGGTCTTCCACATCAGCGGGCTGCCGCCGTGGCGCAGGATCTGGCCCGGCAGGCGGCCGGTGCACTTCACGTCGTACAGGATCACCGCGCCCGGGTTGCGCTCGAGCACGTCGGCCGCGAACAGCATCAGCAGGCGGTCGGGGAAGATGTTCTCGCCGTCGCGGGTGACCACGCCGAGGCGGTCGCCGTCGCCATCGAAAGCAATGCCCAGGTCGGCATCCAGGCGCTGCACCATCTTGATCAGGTCGACCAGGTTGTGCGGCTCGCTCGGGTCTGGATGGTGGTTGGGGAAGGTGCCGTCGATATCGCAGTACAGCGGCGTGACCTCGGCGCCGATGGCGCTGAGCACGCGCGGGCCGATCTCGCCAGCGACGCCGTTGCCGGCATCGACCACGATCTTGAGCGGGCGATCGATCTGCACATCCGAGGCGATGCGCTGGACGTAGTCCTCGGAGATGTCGCGCTCGCTCAGGCTGCCCAGGTCGCCCAGGTGCAGGCGGTCCTCGGCGATGCGCGCGTACAGGTCGGTGATCGCGGTGCCGGACAGCGTTTCGCCGCCCACCACGATCTTGAAGCCGTTGTAATCCGGCGGGTTGTGGCTGCCGGTCACCGACACGCACGAACCGGCGCGCAGGTGGTAGGCGCCGAAATAGACCACCGGCGTGGGTGCCATACCGATGTCGACGACGTTGCGGCCAGCCTTGCGAAGGCCGGCGATGAGGCCTTCGGTCAGCATCGGGCCGGACAGGCGGCCGTCACGGCCCACGACAATGTCGGTCAGGCCCTGGTCGTGCATCAGCGAGCCGATCGCATGGCCGATCAGTTCAGCCACGCCGGCGTCCAGCGACTGGCCGACCACGCCACGGATGTCGTAGGCACGGAAGATGCCGCGGTCGATCGCGACGGGCAGGGCGGGAGGGGCGGGCTTGGACGGGGGCACGGGCGGCGGTTTCACGGGCTGGGGGAGTTGGTCCATGCTCTCAGCCAGCGTGTGAACGGCACCTTCCTCGGCCGTCTCGGCCTGGCCGCGAGCCAGCTTCAGGTGCGGCAGGCGCCATGCCAGCAGGGCCAGCAGGGCGAACACGATGGCGGCGGCAAAGCACAGCATCGCGTCCAGGCCCAGCGGGCCACCGGCGACGTCGGGTACCGCAGCGGCCACGCGCAGGTCGGTCCCAGGGATCTTGGCAGCCAGCGCTTCGGCGCCCCCGGCCAGGCCGGTGTCGCCGCGCTCGAGCGCGCTGTATCCGCCCTGGCGCAGGGCCAGATAGCTGTCATCGGACACTTCGGCGCTCTCCAGCACGGAAGTGACCTTCTGCAGAGGCAGGCGCACATAGGCCACGCCGACCATCTGCTCGCCGTTGCGCGCCGGGGCCGACAGCGCAAGCTGCGGGCCGCCGGCATGGCGGACCAGGCCGGCAGCCGGCCGCTCGGTGGCGATTGCGGCCTCGATCACGCCCAGGCGGCCATAGCCCCCCTTGGGGAGCGCTGCGTACTCGGCGCTCAGGTCGACCGGCAGGATGACCACGTCGCTGGCGCCTGCCCAACCCTTGCCAAGCTGGCTGGAGGCCCCCGCGAGGTCGCCGGCGGCCAGTGCGGCCTGCAGCTCAGGCGCGGCAAGTCGCTGGGTCAGTTGCTTCTGCTCGGCGATCAGTGCCCGCTGCGCAGCCTGCACCGCTTCGTCGCGCACCGCAGCCACATCCTGCCGGCGCTCGCTGTCCTGGTGCAGCTGCCAACCGCTCCAGCCAAACCAGGCGGCCAGCAATGCGCAGATTGCGATGACAAGCGGCAACACCGCTTTGAGCTGGGAGGCGGAGGCCGCCAGCTGCTGCTTCTCTACAACAACGTTCATGAACTTCCCCTTGTCCAGCGCAACGTCAGCGCACGCCGGTGTGGCCGAAGCCACCGGCACCACGGGCGCTGGTTTCGAATTCTTCAACCACCTGCAGCGTCGCCCGCACGATGGGCAGGATGACGAGCTGGGCGATGCGATCCCCAGGCTGCATCGTAAAAGCCTCGCGGCCTCGGTTCCAGACGCTGATCAACAATGGCCCCTGGTAATCGGCGTCGATCAGGCCGGTGCCGTTGCCCAGCACGATGCCGTGCTTATGCCCCAGGCCCGAGCGCGGCAGGATCACCGCGCACATCGTCGGGTCACCCAGGTGGATGGCCATGCCCGACGGAACCAGGGCCGTGTCGCCTGGCTGCAGCACCAGCGGCTCGGCGAGCGCGGCACGCAGGTCGAGGCCGGCGCTGGCGGTGGTGGCGTAATCCGGTAGCGGCCACTCCGAGCCGAAACGCGGGTCGAGGATCCGGAGCTGGAGGATGTGGTGCATTCGTGGCTTCTGATGGGCGTCGTTGCGGGAGCCGGCATGAACCGACGCAAATACCATGCCATGACTGGCGCCCGTGCGGGATGGCACGTTCGAATTTGTGCGCAAGAAAGTGTCGCGCTGCAGTTTGCCCCGCGCTCAGGGTCCTGGCAGTCGCTGGGCGACCAGGTCCAGCAACGCGTCGGCCAGTTCGATTTTCGGCGCCGGCCCCAGCACCGCGGTGGCGCCGTCGGCCGCAAACACATTCAGCGTGTTGTCGTCACTCTCGAAGCCGCTGCCGGCAACGCCCACGCGATTGGCCGCGATCAGGTCCAGGCGCTTGTTCTCGAGCTTGCCGCGCGCGTAAGCCTCGACGTGGTCGGTCTCGGCGGCGAAGCCCACCACCAGGCGTGGGCGCTGCGCGTGCGAGGCGATGTCGGCCAGGATATCGCGGGTGCGCACCAGGACCAGGGTGAGCGAGTCCTGGCCGGACTGCTTCTTGATCTTGCTGTCGGCCGGATGCGCCGGGGCGAAGTCGGCGACCGCGGCGGCACCGACATAGACATCGGCCGGAAGTTGCGACAGCACGGCTTCGTGCATCTGTGCCGCCGAACGCACATCCAGGCGCTGCACGGCCTCAGGCGTGGGCAGCGAGACCGGACCGGCCACCAGCACGACCTGCGCCCCGCGACGGGCCGCCGCCTGGGCGATGGCGAATCCCATCTTTCCGCTGCTGCGGTTGCCGATGAAGCGGACCGGGTCGATGTCCTCGAAGGTGGGACCGGCGCTGACCACGATGCGCAGGCCGGCGAGCGATGCATGCGTGCTCATGCCGTCCTCATGCCTGCGCCAGTGCCAGTGCAGACACGATCTCTTCCGGCTCGGCCATGCGGCCCGGGCCCGATTCGCCTTCGGCCAGCGGGCCGTCGTTGGGACCGATCACGTCGACGCCACGACTGCGCAGGGTCGCGATGTTCGCTTGGGTGGCCGGGTGCAGCCACATGCGGTGGTTCATCGCCGGCGCCACGGTGACCGGCGCGGTGGTGGCCAGGCACAACGTGCTGACGAGGTCGTCGGCGAATCCGTGCGCCAGCTTGGCCAGGGTGTTGGCGGTGGCCGGCGCGATGACGACGCGGTCGGCCCAGCGCGCCAGTTCGATGTGGCCCATGGCCGCCTCGGCCGCCGAATCCCACAGAGAGGTGCGAACCGGCCGGCCCGACACGGCCTGGAAGGTCGTTGCGCCCACGAAATGCTGCGCGTTTTCCGTCATGGCCACGGTCACTTCGGCGCCGGCGTCGCGCAGGCGGCGCACGAGCTCGGCGGACTTGTAGGCGGCGATGCCGCCGCAGACGCAGAGCAGGATCTTGTGTCCTTGCAGGGCACTGGGTCCGGTCATCTGTGGGAACTACCTGACGACAATTCGATCTTTAGCTTACCCGATGGGGCGTCGCGGCCCTGCGGCGGCGGCAGACCGCAAAGGGTGCAATGGCGTCGGGTGGTCGGTCGTCGTGACGCAGCTTCCAGTCCTGTCGGGATCTTTGTCTTCAGGGCCGGCCGGCCTGGATGCAACCCCTCGCCCCGCGGCGGCCGACCACCTCCCCCGCACCCGCCCGCAAGGACGCCCATGCCCATCCGCGACTGGCCCTGCAGCGAACGCCCGCGCGAACGGCTGCTGGCCCAGGGCGCCGGCGTGCTGTCCGACGCCGAACTGCTGGCGCTCTTCCTCGGCTCGGGCCTGCGCGGCCGCGACGCCATCACCACGGCCCGCGACCTGTTGCAATCGCACGGGCCGCTGCGGGCGTTGCTCGAACACACCCCGCAGCAGCTGGCACGCCTGCCGGGGCTGGGCCCCGCCCGCGCCTGCCTGCTGGCGGCAGCACTCGAATTGGGCCATCGCCGGCTGGGCGCCGATCTCGAGCGTGGCATCGCCCTGGACGACCCGATGTCGGCCGGCCGTTATTTCGCCCAGCGCCTGCGCGGCCTCAGCCACGAAGTGTTCGCGGTGCTATTCCTCGACACCCGCCACCGCGCGCTGGCGTTCGAGGAGATGTTCCGCGGCACCCTGGACGGCGCGGAAGTGCATCCGCGCGAAGTGGTCCGGCGCGCGCTGGCCCACAACGCCGCGGCGCTGATCGTGGGTCACAACCATCCCAGCGGGAACCCCGAACCCAGCGCCGCCGACCGAGCGATCACCTCCCGCCTGAAACAGGCCCTGGCATTGGTCGAGCTGCGCCTGCTCGACCACTTCGTGATCGCCGATGGTCCGCCGGTGTCGATGGCCGCGCGCGGCTGGGTGTGACGCCCATACCCTTCGCGCCCCGTCGCGTACAATCCCGGGTCCCGCAACACCCGCAGACTCCCCGTGAAAGCCACTCTTCGCGCCCTGGTGGCGCAGGCCATCGACGCCCTCCGCGCCGCCGGCACCCTGCCGGCCGACCTGGCCACGCCCGAGTTCGTGATCGAGCGTCCCAAGAGCCATGCGCAGGGGGATTTCTCGACCAATGCGGCGATGCTGCTGGCCAAGCCCGCCAAGTCCAACCCGCGCGCGATCGCGCAGGCGCTGGTCGATGCGCTGCCGGCCAGCGCCGAAGTGGGCAAGGTCGAGATTGCCGGCCCGGGCTTCATCAACTTCCACGTCGCCGAGAGCGCGTGGCGCGCCCGCATCGGCGAGGTCTTCACGCAGGGCAGCCGCTACGGCCGCAACGCGACGGGCAAGGGCCATCGTGCCGGCGTCGAGTTCGTCTCGGCCAATCCGACCGGCCCGCTGCACGTCGGCCACGGCCGCGCGGCGGTGATCGGCGACTGCGTGGCGCGCGTGCTCGATGCCAACGGCTGGGATGTGACGCGCGAGTTCTACTACAACGACGCCGGCGCGCAGATCAACAACCTCGCCATCTCGGTGCAGGCGCGCGCGCAGGGCAAGGGTCCGGATGACGCCGGCTGGCCGGAGGACGGCTACCGCGGCGACTACATCAAGGACGTCGCCAACGCCTACCTCGAGGGCGCCAGCGTCGAAGTAGACGGCCATGTCGTCACCGGCGAGAAGAACCCGGACGACCTGGACGCAATCCGCCGCTTCGCCGTGGCCTACCTGCGCCGCGAGCAGAACCTCGACCTGGCCGCGTATGGCGTTGCTTTCGACGTCTATTTCCTCGAGTCGTCGCTGTACACCGACGGCAAGGTCGAGGAAACCGTGCGCGAGCTGGTCAAGCACGGCCACACCTACGAGGAAGGCGGCGCGCTGTGGCTGCGCAGCACCGACTTCGGTGACGACAAGGACCGTGTCATGCGCAAGTCCGACGGCACCTACACCTACTTCCTGCCCGACGTGGCCTACCATCTGTCGAAGTGGCAGCGCGGCTACGAGCGCGCGATCACCGAACTGGGCGCGGACCACCATGGCAGCCTGGCGCGCGTGCGCGCCGGCCTGCAGGCGCTGGACTGCGGCATCCCGCAGGGCTGGCCGGAATACGTGCTGCACCAGATGGTCACGGTGATGCGCGGTGGCGAAGAGGTGAAGCTGTCCAAGCGTGCCGGCAGCTACGTCACCCTGCGCGACCTGATCGACGAAGTCGGCCGCGATGCCACGCGCTGGTTCCTGATCGCGCGCAAGCCCGATTCGCAGCTGACCTTCGACATCGACTTCGCCCGCAGCCAGTCGCTCGATAACCCGGTGTACTACGTCCAGGTGTCGCATGCGCGCATGTGCGGCCTGGTGCGCCAGCTCAAGGAGCGAGGCCTGGGCTACGACCAGGCCAATGGCCTGGCGCAGCCGCTCGACCTCGACGATGCCCCGGCACGCGAGCTGGTCGCCACGCTGCTGCGGTACGGCGACGTGGTCGAAACCGCGGGCCGCGACCTCGAACCGCACCAGATCGCCGTGTTCCTGCTCGAACTGGCACAGACCTTCCAGACGTACTACAACGACCACCAGTTCCTGGTCGACGACGCCAACACCCGCGATGCACGATTGGTGCTGGCGATGGCGACGCGCCAGGTCCTGGCCAACGGTCTCGAACTACTGGGCGTGAGCGCCCCCGAGGTGATGTAAGTGGCAGCACGACGCGGCAAGACACAGGCAAAGCGCAACCAGGGAAATGGCGGCGGCTTGCCGGGATGGGCATGGATGGTCCTGGGCATCCTGCTCGCCGTCGTGGTGATCCTGGTCGCGCCGAAGTACCTCAAGTCCGGCGGCGACGGCTTCTTCCGTCCGCAGCCGAACCCGGACGCGAAGCCGGCCGCGGTGTCCAGTGGCGAGGATGACGCCATCGCCAGCGACAGCAGCGAGCCGGCGGACAAGCCCAGGCGCGGCGGCGACGGCGACGCCAAGAAGGACACCGACTACGACTTCTACACGCTGTTGCCGGGCAAGGAAGTGCCGATGTCCGACGCCGAGCTGGCCGCCAGCGAACAGGCTGAAGCCAAGCGCGATGCCGCGCGGCAGAAGGCGAACAAGGCAGACGACGCCGCTGCGGACAAGGACGAAACCAAGGCCGTCGCGTCCCTGCCCAAGCCGGTGGAGACTGCGCCGACGGCGGCGGCGACCACCACTCCTACGAACAACGATTCGACGCAGCCTGCGACAACCGCAACGACCACAGCCAGCGCGGCCGCGCCGGCCGCAGCCGCGGTCGACGACGGCACCCGTTACCTGCTCCAGGCCGGCGCGTTCCAGGCCTCGGGCCAGGCCGAGGAAATGAAGGCGAAGATCGCCCTGCTCGGCCTCAGCGCGCGCGTGGAGTCGGCGAGCATCAAGGGCTCGACGGTCTACCGCGTGCGGATGGGACCCTACGGCACCGCCAGCGACCTGGCCGACGCCAAGCGCAAGCTCGCCAGCGGCGGACTGCCGGCGCTGGCGATCAAGGTCAAGTAACGGCACCAAGCCTCTGCGACCACGGTCACCGCGCTGCGCGACGGCGCGGGCTAGACTGCGCCGATCTTCGAGGGGACGGCATGGACAAGCGCATTCTTTGGGGCTGCATCGCGGCGTTGGGCCTGCTGATGCTGTTTGCCCTGATTACGATGCTGTTGGACGCACAGCTCAATCACGCGCTCAGTACACCGCTGGGCGACCTGCCCATGCTCGACCTGCTGGGCGTGCTGGTGGCGATGGCCGTGGGTGGCGCCATCGCCGGCATACGCTTCGCACCGATCGCTGCAGCGCTGATGGCCGTGGTCTGGTTGACGAGCTTTGCCGTTCCGGCGGCATCGCCCTCGATGCCGCTGTTGCCCGTGATCAAGTTGAATGCGATGGCGATGCTGCTTTCACTCGCCGTCGCCGTGCTGGGCGCCCGCCTGGGCGCGCAGTACGGTCCGCAATGGCTGGCGCGGATCAGCCGCCGCGCTTGAGCGTGATGAGCGCCGACGTGTCGGCCTCGCCCTGGCCGTGTTCGATCAGTTCGGCGTAATCGGCCAGCGCCTGCTCGACGGTCGGCAAGCGCAGGCCGCAGTCGCGCGCGATGGCCTGCACGATGCGCAGGTCCTTGAGCATGTGCGCGCACTTGAAGCCCGGCGCGAACTCGTCACGCAGCATGGTCGCGCCGCGCTTTTCCAGGAACCAGTTGCTCGCCGCGCCGGCCAGCAATGTCGGCAGCAGCTTGTCGGGATTCAGGCCGAGCTTCTCGCCCAGTGCCAGGCCTTCGCTGACGGCTTCGTTGATGCCGGCGACCAGCACCTGGTTGACCGCCTTGGTGGCCTGGCCGGCGCCGGTCGCACCCATGTGGGTGACGCGCGCGGCATAGCTGTCGATGACGGGACGAACGTTGTCCAGCGCCTCCGAATCACCGCCGACCATGACCGAGAGCTTGCCGTTGCGCGCGCCCTCGACGCCGCCGGACACCGGCGCATCGAGGAAGGCGATGTTGTGCGCGCCGAGCATGGCGGCGCATCGACGCGCCGTCTCGACGGCAACGGTGGAGTGATCGATCACCACCGCGCCGGGCTTGAGCACTTCGGCCAGCGCGGCGACATTCTCGAGCACGTCGGCGTCGAGCGAAACGCACAGCACCACCACGTCGCAGTCGGCGAAGTTCGCCGCCTGGCGCGCCGCGCGAACCGACAGCTCCGCCGCCATCGCATCGGCCTTGGCCTGGGTGCGGTTGCCCACCGCGGTCAGCAGGCCCTTGCCGTGTATGTAGCGCGCCATCGGCGCGCCCATCGCGCCCAGGCCGATCAATCCAACTTTCATCGCATTCACATTCCACGTGGTGTCGGGAGGGGCAGCGGTCGCTGCCGCCTTCCTGACTGATAACGCGATCCGCGCCCCGGCGGGGACCGCTGTAGTCCGCGCCAGGGGCGCGGAGTCGTATTCGATGGTGCCTGACGCTTACGCCAGCGGCGTGTCGTCGAGGTAGGTGTAGCCGGTCAGCCCGGTTTCCAGGGCCGCGTCCATCCGCGCGGCCTCGTCGGCCGGCAAATTCGCCGCAGCGACCTTTGCCTGGTAGGCGGCGCGCAGGTCCGACAGCTTGTAGCCGACGTAGTCGAGCATGACATCGGTGGTGTCGCCGCGGCGCTGCTGGGTGAGCTGGTAGCCCTCGGCGACCTTGGCGTCGACGCGCACTTCGATCGCATCGGTGTCGCCGAACAGGTTGTGGATGTCGCCGAGGATCTCCTGGTAGGCACCGACCAGGAAGAACGCGATGCGGTAGCTCTCGCCCGGGCGCGGCGCGTGCAGCGGCATCGAGGTGTCCAGGCCCTCGTTCTCGACGTAGGTCTTGACCGTGCCGTCGGAGTCGCAGGTCATGTCGGCGAGGATGCCGCGGCGCGTCGGCACTTCGTCCAGGCGCTCGATCGGCACGATCGGGAACACCTGGTCGATCGCCCACACGTCCGGGATCGACTCGAACACGCTGAAGTTGACGAAGTACTTGTCGACCAGGCGATCGTTGAGTTCGTCGAGCAGCTCGCGGTGGCTCTTCTCGTCGAAGCTCAGGCGCTTTCGCACGGCGTGGGCGATGGCATAGAACAGGTCGTCGATGCGCGCACGGTGCACCAGGTCGATCTGGCCCAGTGCGTACAGCGACAGGCCTTCGCTGTGGTGGTGCTGGGCCTCGTGGAACAGCTCCACCGCTGGGCGCTGGTCGAGTTCGGCATGGATCTCGCGCAGGTGACGAATCACCGCCGGCTCGTCGTCGTGCTCGTCGGGGATGCGGCCTTCGGGCGCTTCCTCAACCTCGGACACGTTGGCCACCAGCACGGCGTGGTGCGCAGTCATCGCGCGGCCGCACTCGGTGACGATGCGCGGCGGCACCAGGCCGTGCTCGGCGCAGGCTTCGGCCAGCGGCTGCACGATGTTGCTGGCGTACTGGTGCACGCCGTAGTTGATCGAGCAGTAGCCGCGCGAGCGCGTGCCTTCGTAGTCGATGCCCAGGCCGCCACCGACGTCCATGTAGGCGATGCGCGCGCCCAGGCGCGACAGCTCGACGAAATAGCGAGTGGCCTCGCGCATGCCGTTGGCGATGTCGCGGACGTTGGAGATCTGCGAACCCATGTGGAAATGCAGCAGCTGCAGGCAATCGGTCATGCCCGAGTCGCGCAGGTTCTTCCACAGGTCCAGCACCTGGCGCGGGGACAGGCCGAACTTGGCCTTGTCGCCGCCGCTGTTCTGCCACTTGCCGGCGCCCAGGCTGGCCAGGCGCATGCGCACGCCCAGGCCGGGCTTCACGCCCAGCGCCGCGGCTTCTTCCATGACGATCGCCAGCTCGGACGGCTTCTCGATGACGATGAAGGTCTGCAGGCCCAACTTGCGGCCGATCAGGGCCAGGCGGATGTACTCGCGGTCCTTGTAGCCGTTGCAGACGATCAGGCCGCCGGGGCGGCTCAGCGCCAGCACCGCCATCAGCTCGGGCTTGCTGCCGGCCTCCAGGCCGAAGCCGTCGCCGTGGTGCGAGGCCAGCGTGCCGGCCACGCCCTGGTGCTGGTTGACCTTGATCGGGTACACCGCGGTGTAGCCGCCGGCGTAGTCCCAGTCGGCCTGGGCCTGGGCGAAGGCCGACTGCAGCTTGCCGAGGCGATCGCCGAGGATGTCGGGGAAACGCACCAGCAGCGGCAGCTTGGCGCCGTTGCCGCGGGCACGGTCGACCACTTCCGGCAGCGAGATGTCCGGACCGGCGGCACCGCGCGGACGGACCACGACCTGCCCGGCCGCATTCACGTCGAAGTAGCCCTCCGACCAATGCGGAATCGAGTAGGTCTTGCGGGCCTGATCGAGCGACCAGTGGGACATCGGCGTGGTACCGGCGGAGGCGGGGGGACGCGCATTCTACAGCCCCGTGCGCCGGCGTCTGTTGACAGCGTTGCGGCAGGGCCCGCAACCGCTTCCTGCGGCGCCCGCGGCCGCCTGCCCGGCAACGCGAGCTGCCCGCCGCCGGCCCTGTCACACCCGGTCCGCTACAATGCCGCCCCCTTTCCCCGCCTGCGCCGGTCCGTTCGCGCGATCACGACGGACACCTTCGGCCGCGGCCACCTCCCCTGGGACGAACCGGCATGAGCAACAACACCTCCTGGCATTACGAGAATTTCGAACCGACCGGCTCGGCCATCGGCTATCGCATCACCCGCAAGCTGGACGAGGTGCAGTCGCGGTTCCAGAAGATCGAGATCTTCGAGAGCACCGACTGGGGCAACCTGATGCTCATCGACGGCGCGATGATGCTGACGACGAAGGACAACTTCTTCTATCACGAGATGATGTCGCACCCGGCGCTGTTCACCCATGCCGCGCCGAAGAACGTGGTGATCATCGGCGGTGGCGACTGCGGCACCCTGCGCGAAGTGCTCAAGCACCCGGGCGTCGAGAGTGCGGTGCAGTGCGACATCGACGAGCAGGTCACGCGCATGGCCGAGAAGTGGTTCCCGGAGCTGTGCGATTCCAACAACGATCCGCGCGCCAAGCTGCTGTTCGATGACGGCATCGCCTTCATGAAGAACGCCGAGCCCAACAGCCTGGATATCGTCATCGTCGATTCGACCGACCCGGTGGGCCCGGCCGAAGGCCTGTTCAACAAGGCCTTCTTCGAAAGCTGCTTCCGTGCGCTCAAGGACGATGGCATCCTGGTGCAGCAGTCCGAATCGCCGCTGATGCTGCTGAAGCTGATCAAGGAAATGCGCGCGGAGATGGGCAAGGCCGGCTTCACCACCTTCCAGACCCTGCCGTTCCCGCAGCCGTGCTACCCGACCGGCTGGTGGAGCTGCACGCTCGCGCGCAAGGGCAAGGGTTTCGATTTCCGCGAAGCCGATGCGCGCGCGAAGGCATTCGACACCCTCTACTACACCGCCGACATCCACCAGGGCGCGGCCAAGCTGCCGCCGTTCGTGGCTGCCGATCTGGGCGAGTAAGCGCCGCCCCGATCCGCGCAAAGAGCCTCGCAGACGCGGGGCTCTTTTGCATTTTCGGTCCAGAGAAGGCTGTCCGCATGCGATGCATCGTTCCGCTCGCGGACCTGTCACGAATGCCTCTGCGGCCTAGAATTTGCGCCTGCCTCGCCCTCCCCCTGCGAGACCGGCCCGTTCCCTCCCCAAGGCGGTTCACGGTGCCGGCCTGGATGCCGCCCAATGAATCTGCTGAAACCCCCGGCCCCGCAGGTGCGGCCGGTGCCGCGACCGTCGCGGATGCTCAAGCATGGCGAACGACTGCTCGAGCCCAATGTCTACGTAGCCGAACTCGGCGGCCGCCCTGCCGTGATCAAGGACTACAGCCGCTATCGCTGGACGCCATTGGCGCCGTTCGCGCGCATCCTGGTGCGGCGCGAGGCGCGCGTGTTGCGGCTGCTGCGCGGCTGGCGCCATGCGCCGGCGCTGCTTGGCACGATCGGCGGCCTCGCCCTGGGCATGGAACTGGTGCGCGGCGAGCCGCTCGACAACGACACCCTGCAAGCGGCCGGAACGCAGTTGTTCCAGCAGTTGCGCGGCGCGGTGGCCAGCCTGCATGCCGCCGGCATCACCCACAACGACCTGCACGCATCCAACATCCTGGTCTGCGGCACCACGCCTGTGCTGATCGATTACGCGTCGGCGCTGCGCACGCCGCGCTGGCTGCGCTCGTTGCCCCTGGTGCGGCAACTGCGCCGCAGCGACCTGGCCAATGTGTTCAAGATGCAGCAGCGCCTGACCGGCGAAGGCCCGACGCCTCAGCAGGCCGCGGCACTGGCCGAACCGAGCTGGGTGCGCGCCATACGCGATGGCTGGCGGCGGTTGTACCGCGTGCTCAAACGGCAATGATCAGGCGGTAACGGGTTCGCCGCTTGCCGCGGCACTGCGGCGCGTGGATTCCCGCCGCGCGCGCAGTTGCAGGAACGGCCGCTCGACGGCGTAGTGCAGCAGTGCCCCGCCGGCGAGCGTCGCCAATGCGTAGACCGCGAACGCGATCAGGCCACGATCCTGCAGCCATTGGCCGAACTGCACGTCGACGGCATGGAAGACCAGTTTGTGGCTCAGGTACAGGCTGTACGAGATCGCCGCGATCCATGCCGCGCCTGGCACGTGCCAACGCCCGATCCAGCTGCGCGTGCTGGTGCCCGCCACCACCAGGCAGGCGATGGCCGCCGACAACACCGGCCAGCCGATCGAGTTGCCCAGCAGCCCCGTGCGCTCCCGGAACAGCCAGAACGCCAGCGCCATCATCAGCAGGCCGATCACCAGGAAGGCATTGGCGCGTTCGCCCATGCGTGCCCACAGCGCCGGGCGATAGACCGAGAGGGTCGCCAGCACCACGCCGGCCAGCAGGCCATCGAGGCGGTTCCAGGTCGGGTAGTAGATGTCCTCGACGAACCAGTTGCGCGGCGGATCGAGCGCGGCGTCGTGCAGCCACACACTCGTGCGCAGCGCGATGCCGGCGAGCAGGACGAATGCGCACAGGCCTGCGAACTTCGCCACCGAAGGCCGTCGCGTCAGCCACCACGCCAGTGCCGGGAACACCAGGTAGAAGTGCTCCTCCACGCACAGCGACCACGCATGCGAGAACGCCGCCTGCGTGTCGTAGTGGACCAGCAGGTTCATCGTGAAGGTGGCGAACTGCCACCACGGCGCCATGCCGTCGGCTTCATGCAGGGCGGGGAACGCGACGTAGATCGCCAGCACCACCGCGAACGCCGGCACGATGCGCCAGGCGCGGCGTGAGTAGAACGCGGCGAACGACAGTCGCTTGCCGATCGCCAGCGGTGCCAGCACCTGGCGGCCGATCAAGAAGCCGCTGAGGACGAAGAAGATGTCCACGCCCATCCAGCCGAAGCGCGAGAGCCAGGCGAAATCGGCGCCGAGGCCACCGACGAGGAAAGAGTGGAACAGCATCACCCAGATGACGGCGATGGCACGCAGCAGGTCCAGCCCGGGAAGTCGGCTCATTTACATGTCATTGGTCGTTACGACGCCGATCCGTGGCGCGACGGGCCTGTTGGGCAGGGTGCTGCGGAATCCTAGAGCGCGTCGCCGTCCATCTCGCCGGTGCGGATGCGCACCGCGCGTTCGAGGTCCCAGACGAAGATCTTGCCGTCACCGATCTTGCCGGTGCCGGCCGCCTTCATGATCGCTTCGACCACGGCCTCGACCTGGTCGTCGGTGATGGCGACTTCGAGCTTGATCTTGGGCAGGAAGTCGACGACGTATTCGGCGCCGCGGTAGAGCTCGGTATGGCCCTTCTGCCGACCGAACCCCTTGACCTCGGTGGCGGTGATCCCGGCCACGCCGGCCTCGGCCAGCGCCTCGCGGACGTCGTCGAGCTTGAACGGCTTGATCACCGCCATGACCATCTTCATCGCATCTCTCCCGGTCCGGACCGGACCCCTGCCATGCGGCAGGATAGCGAAGACCGCGCCCGCCATGCGCTACAGTGTCCCGCCCGCTCGGAATTTCCTTACAGCAGGTTGTAGCAGACGCCTACGGCGCCCTCACGGCCCCCACCGCAAGCTGCGATGACTGCTGGAGGACACATCGCCCATGATCGACCTCAACCACATCGACGACCTCGCCCGCCGCCTTAGCACCCTGGTCCCGCCGGGCCTGCGTGAGAGCCGCGAGGAGCTGCAGCAGAACTTCAAGTCGGTGCTGCAGTCGGGCCTGGCCAAGCTCGACCTGGTCACGCGGGAAGAGTTCGAGGTGCAGCGCGCGGTCCTGCTGCGCACCCGCGAGAAGCTCGACGAGCTGCAGCGCACCGTCGCCGAGCTCGAAGCCCAGCTTGGCGGCGACGCGTCTCCGCGCCACTAAGCCTGTTCCCGCATGAACCTGGCACTCGTGCACAGCCGTGCACGAACGGGCGTTCGTGCGCCGCCGGTACGGGTGGAGGTCTATCTGGCCGGCGGACTGCCGTCGATGTCGATCGTCGGCTTGCCCGCAGCAGCCGTGCGCGAGGCCAAGGACCGGGTTCGTGCGGCGATCCAGTGTGCCCAGTTCGAGTTCCCGGCCCGCCGCATCACCATCAACCTCGCACCTGCGGACCTGCCCAAGGAAGGCGGGCGCTTCGACCTGGCCATCGCACTGGGCATCCTCGCCGCCAGCGGGCAGATCCCACTCGAATCGCTCAACGACCATGAGTTCGTTGGCGAGCTGGGCCTGACCGGCGAGCTGCGCGCGGTCGACGGCGTGTTGCCGGCGGCCCTTGCCACCGCGGAAGCCGGGCGACGGCTGATTGTTCCGGCCGGAAACGGCGCGGAAGCCGCGCTCGCCAGCCGCGTCGAAGCGCGCACCGCGCGCACGTTGTTGGAGGTGTGCGCGCACCTGACCGGACGCAAATCGCTGCCACTCGCCGAAGCGGTGCCGGGCGTGCGCAGCGACCAGCCCGACCTCTCCGACGTCCGCGGCCAGATGCATGCACGACGCGCGCTGGAGATCGCCGCCGCTGGCGGTCACCACATGTTGCTGGTTGGGCCGCCCGGCTGCGGGAAGACCCTGCTCGCCTCACGCCTCCCCGGTCTGCTGCCGGAAGCAACCGAAGTCGAAGCGCTCGAAGCCGCTGCCATCGCTTCGATCAGCGGTCGCGGGCTGGACCCGGCACGCTGGCGCGAACGCCCGTTCCGCGCGCCACACCACACATCGAGTGCCGTGGCGCTGATCGGCGGCGGTGCGCAGCCGCGCCCGGGTGAAGTCTCTCTGGCCCATCACGGCGTGCTGTTTCTCGACGAGCTGCCCGAATGGGAACGACGCGCGCTGGAAGTCCTGCGTGAACCGCTCGAATCGGGCGTGGTGACGGTGTCGCGCGCGGCACGCAGCGCCGAGTTCCCGGCGCGGTTCCAGCTGGTGGCGGCCATGAACCCCTGCCCCTGTGGCTGGGCCGGCCACGCCTGCGGCCGTTGCCGCTGCAGCAGCGAGTCAATCGCGCGCTATCGCGGCCGCATCTCCGGGCCATTGCTCGATCGCATCGACCTGCATGTGGAAGTGGCGCGGCTGCCGCCGTCGGAACTGCGCCCGGATGCGCCGCAGGGCGAGGACACCGCGACGGTACGCACGCGCGTCCTGGCAGCGCGCGAGCGACAAGTTGCACGATGCGGCAAGCCCAACTCGCGACTCGGCCAGGCCGAGACAACCGCGACCTGCCTGCTGTCAGCGAGTGATCACGCGCTACTTGAGCGCGCCGTCGATTCGCTGCAACTGTCGGCGCGTTCGATGCACCGGATCATGCGGGTGGCCCGGACCATCGCCGATCTCGCCGGCGAAGTATCGATAGGCACGCCGCACGTGACCGAAGCGATCGGCCTGCGACGCGCAGCGCGCGGACTGGAAGTGCAGGGAACCTGATCGCACCCCGGGCGCATCACGCTACCCGGGGCTACGATCGCGAGCGCGTCAGTTGCTGGCGCAGCCCTGGCAGATGCGGCGGTTTTCCATCACGTTGCGCGCGGCTTCCCGCTCGGCGCGCCACTGTGACTGGGTCTTGCAGACGCGCTCCTTGCGGGTGCTGCCCAGGATCGGGCGGCGCTCGCAGACCATGCGCTCATCGTCGTCGCTCTTGTTGACGACCGCTTC
>Ga0102589_1002382_pt1 | contig 22009 bp, 18 predicted proteins | sample AraplaMF_Col_mLB_FD_76858 | JGI IMG/M metagenome (GOLD analysis project Ga0102589, IMG submission 76858) | Arabidopsis root microbial communities from the University of North Carolina, USA - plate scrape MF_Col_mLB | ecosystem: Host-associated > Plants > Roots > Endosphere | place: USA... | reverse complement strand
CTGCAATTAGTCCACTACCAGCTGACTCAACATACCCTTCAACACCTGTCATTTGACCAGCAAAGAAAATATTTTTTTGTTCACGAAGTTGATAAGTTTTCTCTAATACCTTCGGTGAATTTATAAAGGTATTTCTATGCATCACACCATAACGAACGATTTCCACATTTTCTAACCCAGGAATTAGCTGCAATACTTCTTTCTGTGGTCCCCATTTTAAATGGGTTTGGAAGCCAACAATATTATAAAGAGTACCCGCAGCATCATCTTGGCGTAATTGGACAACTGCATATGGGCGCTTACCTGTCTTCGGATCTTCAAGACCTACTGGTTTCATCGGTCCAAATAACATTGTTTTCTCCCCACGAGCTGCCATTACTTCAATTGGCATACAGCCCTCAAAGTAAATTTCCTTTTCAAATTCTTTCAAAGGTACAACTTCCGCTTCAATTAATGCTTGGCGGAAACGATCAAACTCTTCCTTTGTCATAGGACAGTTTAAATAGGCTGCCTCCCCTTTATCATAACGGGATTTTAAATATACTTTATCCATATCTATACTATCTTTTTCGATGATAGGCGCAGCTGCATCATAAAAATAAAGATAATCTAATCCTGTTAAGCCTTGAATTTTTTCAGCTAAGGCTTTTGATGTTAAAGGTCCTGTTGCAATAACTGTTATACCTTCTGGAATTTCTGTAACCTCTTCATGAATAACTTCCACAAGCGGATGGTTTTTCACCGTCTCTGTCACATATCCAGCAAATTCGTGACGGTCTACTGCTAACGCACCACCAGCAGGGACTGAACATTGGTCTGCCGCCTTTAAGATAACAGAATCTAGCATACGCATTTCTTCTTTAATAACGCCCACAGCATTTGTTAAACCATTCGCACGCAAAGAATTTGAACATACAAGCTCGGCAAATTTATCGGTATGGTGAGCTGGTGTTTGCTTTACTGGACGCATTTCATAAAGTTTAACTTTCACACCACGTTTGGCAATTTGCCAAGCCGCTTCGCTTCCTGCAAGGCCAGCTCCTATTACATTTACTACTTGTTCTGTCATGTGCTTACCATCTTTCTATCATTGAGTTGGTGCTTCTTCATAGTCACATTTCGTACACTGAATTTGTACACCTTTTTTAATTTTTTTCTCTACTAATAATGCACTACATTTTGGACATGGTCTACTGATTGGCTTGTCCCATGAAACAAATTCACACTCAGGGTACTGATTACAGCCATAGAATAAACGCTTTGTTTTACTTTTACGCTCTACAATCTCACCAGTTTCGCACGAAGGACATTTTACGCCAATTGGCTTCATAATCGCTTTAGTATTGCGACAATCCGGGAAGTTTGAACAAGCCATAAATTTCCCATATCTTCCTAGTTTAAAGACCATTGGTGACCCACAAAGCTCACAATCCTCGCCAGCAGGCTCATCTTTTATAACGACCTTTTCCATCGCCTCATCTGCATATTTTACATGAACCTCAAAATCTTTATAAAACTCTTCTACAACATTTTTCCATTGACGACTACCTTCTTCAATATCATCTAAATCTTGCTCCATTTGTGCTGTGAATTCGATGTTTATGATATCAGGGAAAAATTCTAGTACGAGTTGGTGCACGATTTCTCCTAGCTCTGTTGGCATAAATCGCTTTGCATCTAACACGACATAGCCACGGCGCTGAATTGTATCGAGGGTCGGTGCATATGTGGACGGGCGCCCTATACCTAGCTCTTCCATTGTTTTTACAAGACGCGCCTCTGAATAACGTGGTGGTGGCTGAGTAAAATGTTGCTTTGGCTCGATTTCAAGAGATTTTACTTGATCGCCAACTTCCATTTCAGGTAAAAGCTTTGTAGTTTCCTCTGTCTGATCATCAGTACCTTCAATATACAGCTTCATAAAGCCTGCAAATTTAACTTGTGAGCCATTTGCACGGAATAAAACATCACCATTTTGAAGGTCTACAGCAACTGTATCAAGTATAGCTGGTGCCATCTGGCTTGCGATAAAGCGTTCCCAAATTAAACGATATAAGCGTAATTGATCACGGCTTAGAACTGCTTTTAATTCATCCGGAGAACGCATTGTGCTAGTTGGACGAATCGCCTCATGGGCATCCTGTGCATTTGATGCTTTTTTTGCCTGCTTCGTATCTGTTGAGATATATTCTTTTCCGTATTTCGATTCAATGTATGCAATCGCTTCCGTTTTTGCAGTATCTGAAATACGAGTTGAATCAGTACGCATATAGGTAATTAAACCGACAGTTCCCTCTTTTTTACCAATATCAATTCCTTCATATAATTGTTGTGCCAACATCATTGTCTTCTTCGCACGGAAATTTAACTTACGTGCCGCTTCTTGCTGTAATGAAGATGTCGTAAAGGCTGGTGCGGCATTTCGTTTACGCTCTTTCTTAGAAACATTAACTACATTAAAATCAGTACCCTTTACATCTTTTAATATAGCCTTTACCTGTTCTTCATTTGTTAATTTAATTTTGTCTTTGCCATTACCATAGTAAAGTGCATCAAACGTTTTTTTCCCCTTCTCAAAAGAGCCCTCAATTGTCCAATACTCTTCAGGTTGGAAATTTTTAATTTCATTTTCACGATCAATAATCATGCGCAGTGCTACAGATTGAACGCGTCCTGCTGATAATCCCTTTTTAACCTTTTTCCAAAGAATTGGACTAATGTTATAGCCAACAAGTCTGTCCAATATACGTCTTGTTTGCTGTGCATCTACAAGATCCATATTAATAGGACGTGGATTTTTAAAAGATTCTATAATTGCATCTTTTGTTATTTCGTTAAATACAACACGACAATCTGAATGAATATCAATATTTAACGCAGTCGCAAGGTGCCAAGCAATCGCTTCTCCCTCGCGGTCTGGATCGGCCGCTAGATAGACTTTCTTCACTTTTTTAGCTGCAGTCTTTAATTCCTGTAAGACAGGCCCTTTACCACGAATAGTAATATATTTAGGCTCAAAGTTATTTTCAGCACTAACGCCCATCTGACTACGTGGTAAGTCACGAACATGTCCGATTGACGCTTTTACTTTATATTTTTTTCCTAAATAACGTTCAATTGTTTTTGCTTTTGCTGGTGATTCTACAATCACTAAATAATCCGCCATCTATGTCTCCCCCTTAGCGAGGTCTATTGCTAATTTTTTAAGTTACCTGTTGCAAAATGTATAACAGATTTTAAGATAATGCAACTTTTTTTCAATTTTTGTTAGAAAAGAGCGTAAGTGTTTCAACGATTTCGTGACCATCACACACTGGAATAGCTCCTTCTAATAGTAGTTTATTTGTGCCCTTTGATTGCTCCGCATTAATTGGACCCGGTACAACAAATACGTCTTTTCCTTGCTCTAATGCATTGTCCGTTGTAATAAGTGTGCCACTTCTTAATGCCGCTTCGGTTACAACTATAGCTTTGGACAATCCACTAATGATTCGGTTGCGCATTGGAAAATGCCATTTCTCAGGCTTCATATATGGAGGATACTCTGTGACAAGTAACTGATGCGCCGCCATATGTTCAGCTAGAGACTGGTTTTCCTTAGGGTATATATAATTAAACCCGTGACCAAGCACTACAATTGTGGAACCACCAACTTTTATGGTTGTCTCATGAGCTATCGTATCTGCCCCTCTTGCAAGCCCGCTTACAATTGTATATCCGTGTTCAACAAGAGGTGGAACGATTAAGTCCATCGCAGTTTTTGTATATGATGTAGCCTTTCTAGAACCTATAATGGCTACTTGTTTATCTTTCTTCAATAGAGAATACCGACCTTTCACATACAATACAGTAGGTGGACTGGATATTTCAAATAATTGCGCCGGGTAAAAAGGATGATGAAAAGGTATCGGGGAAATATTGGCCCTTTCATAAGCTTCTTCAAACGACAATGTCATAATTTGTCGATAACTCCTGGATATCTCCAAAGCTCTACTCGATGATATTTGCAGTGCTTTTGCAATCTCGTAGGGGGGCGCTTCTTCAAAATTACTTAGTATATCCACCGGGGACAATAATTGCTGCAGTTTTTGAAGTGGTAACGGGTATATATAATGTAAAGCTAGCAATCTCTGTGTATCAACTGAAAAAATCATTTAAAAGCCTCCTTTTAAATAGAAGAAATTAAATGACCGCATTTTTAATGACACAGCTTTATTTGTAGGAAAGGTCTTAAAAAGTAAGTAGGGAGTTTGAAATTTCATCTTTTGACACAATTCCATTAGTAGCATAGTAAAGCTATGCCTAAATAAAGAAAAAGATGTAGCCACAATGTGCTACATCTTCCATTTTAATGGGTTTTACACTTTTCGTATAGCCCTTTTTCTTTAATTACTTTAATAAGCGTGTCACCAATGACAGATGGCGTTTCCGCTACTTCAATCCCAGCAGCATTCATTGCGTTAATTTTCTCTGCTGCTGTTCCTTTACCACCAGAGATAATAGCACCAGCGTGCCCCATACGTTTACCTGGAGGAGCTGTTTGTCCACCGATAAAGCCAACGACAGGTTTCGTCATATTCGCTTTAATCCATTCAGCCGCTTCTTCTTCAGCTGTCCCCCCAATTTCCCCAATCATCACAACTGCATATGTTTCTGGATCGTTGTTAAACGCTTCCAAAACATCGATAAAGTTTGTACCATTGACAGGATCTCCACCGATACCTACAGCTGTAGTTTGACCTATACCAGCTTGTGTTAATTGGTGTACCGCTTCATATGTTAACGTACCAGAGCGAGAAACAACTCCTACATGCCCTTTCGTATGGATATAGCCAGGCATAATACCAATCTTACATTCATCTGCCGTAATAACACCTGGACAGTTCGGACCTACTAGACGTGTATTTTTACCTTCCATATAACGTTTAACCTTAACCATATCAAGTACAGGAATATGCTCAGTTATACAAATTGTCAATTCTAATTCAGCATCAACAGCCTCTAAAATAGCATCTGCCGCGAATGGAGCAGGTACATAAATAACTGAAGTTGTTGCACCTGTTGCAGCCACAGCTTCCGCTACAGTGTTAAATACAGGCACTCCTTCGATTTCAAGACCACCTTTACCAGGTGTTACACCAGCTACAATTTTAGTACCATACTCAAGCATTTGCTTCGTATGGAAAAGCGCTGTTTCACCTGTAATCCCTTGTACAATTACCTTCGTATCTTTATCAATAAATACAGCCATTGTTCTCCCTGCCTTCCTTAGCCTACTAGTCCCACAATTTTTTGTGCACCGTCAGCCATTGAATCCGCTGCAACGATGTTTAAACCAGATGCATTTAAAATCTCTTTTCCAAGTTCTACATTTGTACCTTCTAAACGTACAACTAGCGGTACAGCTAAGCCAAGTTCTTTGGCAGCTGCTACAACACCCTCAGCGATAATGTCACATTTCATAATTCCGCCAAAAATGTTTACAAAGATACCTTTTACATGTGGATCAGAAAGGATAATTTTAAAAGCTTCTGTTACTTTTTCAGCCGTTGCACCGCCACCTACATCTAGGAAGTTAGCAGGGCTTCCGCCATAATAACTAATTGTGTCCATTGTAGCCATTGCAAGACCAGCTCCATTAACCATACAGCCAATGTTACCATCTAATGAAATATAGCTAAGGTCATATTTTGATGCTTCGATTTCCTTTGGATCTTCTTCATCAAAATCACGTAATTCGACAATATCTTTATGACGATATAATGCATTTGCATCGAAATTAAATTTAGCATCTAACGCTAAAACTTCTCCTTGTCCAGTTATAACAAGCGGGTTAATTTCTACAATAGAAGCATCTTTATCGATAAACGCTTGATACAAGCCTAACATTAATTTTACAGCTTTCCCTACAAGGTTAGCTGGAATATTCATATTGAACGCCATGCGACGTGCTTGGAAACCTGTTAACCCCACAACAGGATCCACAACTTCTTTGAAGATTTTTTCTGGATGTGATTCCGCTACTTCCTCAATATCCATGCCGCCCTCTTCAGATCCCATCACTGTTACACGGGATGTAGCGCGGTCTAATACTAAACTTAAATAGTATTCTTTTTGAATATCCGAACCCTCTTCAATATATAAGCGTTTTACTTCTTTTCCTTCAGGACCTGTTTGATGAGTCACTAAAATTTTACCTAGTAATTCTTTTGCATATGTACGCACTTCATCAAGGTTTTTAGCGATTTTCACGCCCCCTGCTTTCCCGCGTCCACCTGCATGAATTTGCGCCTTGACTACAGTCACATTAGAGCCAAGTTCCTTTGCTACTTTCACAGCTTCATCAGGGGAAAAAGCAACTTTTCCGTTCGGTACAGCTACACCATATTTTCTAAGAATCTCTTTCCCTTGATATTCATGGATATTCATAATACATCCTCCCATCAAACATTTGCATAAAATTGTTTTACTAACATAATCTATTCTAACGAAAGATTCTGATAAAGTCTATACCTTGTCTCTTATTCATTTTTTATCTTTTAATATGACGCATTCTTCTATTTAGTGTACTAAAACAGAGTTTTATGAAAATCAGAATTATCTATTTTTTCTTTATTTTCGAGCATATTGTTGGTCTAATCGATAAATAAATGCAAAAACCTCAGCAACAGCTTCATACAATTCTTCTGGGATTGACTCATTTAGATCTAATTGTCCAAGTAGTTGGACAAGGTTTGGATCCTCATAAATCGGGACATCATGCTCATTCGCGCGCGCTAATATATTTTCCGCTATTTTTCCTTTTCCTTTTGCTACCACTGTTGGACTATCAAAACGTCCTAACTTATACGTGAGAGCGATGGCCTCTTTTCGAGTAAATTTTTCTTCACTCATACTCGAAAATCCACCCCATTATGTTCCTCCTGCTGTTCTACTACAGGGGTTGTTTTAGCAGGTTGGGCTTTTTCAAATTGTTTAATAAAAACACCTGAAAGTTGATATTCTTTTTCAGCTAGGCCTATTTTTAACGCTGCTTTCAGTGGTTCTGCAAGCGGAATAATATCATCATTTTCATTAAATATTGTCACAGAAACTACACGATTTTGAACCTGCATATCAATAACCGTTTCTTTCATAGATTCCATTTGTAAATAAAATAATATACGCGCGTAATTCGCATCAATTTTACCGTCTTCCTTCATGCGCCCATTCCACTGCAATGTCGCATCCATTCTCTTGCCAAAAAATTCTAATGGTACTTGCATAATAAGCTGATGCTGATGGCCATTCTCCCCTGATGCTAGCTGCATGCCGTTCATTCGTGTCATTAACATTTCAGCGGCTTCCTTCAGTTGCGGAGAAATATGTGTTTCCTGCAATAATGTATGTAGCTGCGGTTTTAATTGATGCGCAATCTGCTGTAAATCTGCTGACTTATTATTAAGTGTCGCTTCATAGCTAACCCCTAGATTTTTTAATACCGTTTTAAGCGCATGTTCCATCGCTTTACTGTCCATAGAATTTTGTACATGGGCATCTGCTTGCGTAACAATCTGTTGAATCATTGATTGCGGGGATTCAACACTATTTTTCATAAGACTTCGCATGAATGCTTCATTTTGTAGCGGAGTAGTAGCTTCATGCTTTAAAAGCGATAATAAATGGTCCTTTACCGAAAGAGTATTGGCATCTTGTGTAAATAAACGCTCCGAAGAATTTTCTGCAAAAGCTTTTATAAGTTGTTCTTGCATCTGTTTTGCAAAAATCTCTAGAGTTTGTTTTGTTGCTGGTAGCTGATTAAATCTATCGATAAGCTGATTTAATGATTGCTTTTGTGCATCGTTTAGCAAGCTTTGATTTGCTGTCCAAGATTTAAGCTGGTCAACAAGATGATTTATATTGTCAGATTTTGTCGTTAAAATTGCTTGAATAACTTCTCCTGCCTGTTGAAACTGATTTGACTGTATAGACTTTACATCGCTAAGGCTTGACCAGTTTTGCAAGGTTGCCTGCTGAGGAAGTATCCCTGCCTCCTTTAAGATATTCATGGCTTGAATCTTTTCACTCATAGAAGCAGCATTATTCGTTAATATTTGTATGGACTTGGCAAGTACTAAACTACCTGTTTCTACTTCAAAAGGCTTTGCAATAGCCTGTACCTGTTGCATTAGATTTTGCTTTAGGTTTTCTGGTAAAGCAATTTCTTTCGATAAAAGCTGTGTAAAGTTTTCCATTACGGAAATCATGCCATTAGTTTTTTGTCCACTAATAAGAGCTTGAAAAACATCATTTGTCATTGGCATTTTAAACTCTACCATTTTTTGAATGGCTTGCAGGGCATCCATCTTACTAACGTCCTCTGGTAATCCTTTTAACCACATTTCTGCCTGCACCAACTGCTCTTTTGAAATAGGTAGCTGCGCTTTCATAAAGTGAGATAGAAGTTGCTGCATCTCAGCTGTTTTTGGCAAATTCATTGATTCAAGTAACTGATTAATTTGTTGACTTTGGGAAGCTGTTTGCTCCATAGGGCCCGTAACAACTTTTAGTTCTGTTTGTGGGCTTGTACCAGTTACTTGGAAGAAGTGGGCATCTCCTGCTTTTAGTGGCACTTCGAGTTTAGCAACAAATTTTTGATGACCAACTTGAATTTCTGCCATTTGATCTGGATATAATTGTTTAATCGTTCCTTGAAATACTTGTCCTTGTTTTAAAGTGAGTGGCTGATTAGTTGAGGTTAAAGTAGCTTGTTGCATTTGGATCGGATTAAAAGATGTGGCTGTCATATACATACTCCTTTCATCAATTACTCCTAAGCGTAATTGGCTTCTATTTTTATTTGGCTCATCACCATAGCGTAGGGTTGATTTCCGCTCCAATCAACTTAGCAAATATCCTTCCTAACTTTTGGTGATGTGCCTTTTATTTTTTGTATGCTATTATGTTTTCAAAACGCCTTAAAGCATTGATTTTATTGGCTCAAACGACTTACGATGATGGATGGTTGGACCGAACTCTTCAAGTGCTTTTAAATGTTGTTTTGTACCATATCCTGCATGCTGGGCAAAACCATACATAGGGAAATCTTCGTTCAATTGATCCATATAATCATCTCGAGCCGTTTTTGCCAATATGGACGCAGCTGCAATAGCTAAGCTTTTCGCATCCCCTTTAATTATTGAATCCTGTGGAATAGAGATTGGTAGCGTCATAGCATCAACTAACACATAATTAGGTTTAATAGATAACGATTCTACACTTATCTTCATCGATTGCTTCGTCGCTTCGTAAATATTTAATTCATCAATTTGTTGTGCTGATTGGAAATGGATAAAATAACATAATGCATGCTCTTTTACTAAAGCGGCATAAGCATTGCGTTTATCTTTTGATAATTGCTTTGAATCATTTAATCCGACTAGAGCCTCACAGTTTGCTGGTAAAATAACAGCAGCTGTTACTACCGGCCCTGCTAACGGTCCACGCCCTGCTTCATCTACCCCTGCAATTAAGGTATTTTCTCCTCCGTAGCTTTGATCGAAATCGACTTTCGCTTGATGTTCCTGTAGTAACTGTTGTTTTTTCTCTTGGCGTTTTTCCCAACTTTGCCAAGCCTTTTGTACACCTGCTCGTTCATCAGTTGCTACTCCTGTCATCCAGTCCTGCCATTCCCCCGCTTCTTTTAATGCTGTAGTAATTTCTTTAATCGTTTTCATATATATACTCCCTTTTGGTTCTTAACAGTTATTCGCTAATCTTACTTTTAAGAGGGCTAATCATTCACCCTAACGTTTTGGCGTTTTTCACAATATATATCCTTTTTTTGTAATATGTATTTGAATACACAATCACTCTTCATTCCGCACGTGTGCAGTCTGAGTCTTCTCGCCTATACTTTTATACTAACAATACTTTTTTATAAAGAACAGGTCTGGAATCATCACTAATATTCCGGGATGATATTTAATGGTATTTCATGATTTTAATTGATTGTAGTGGAGGCTGGGCTACGAAAGCGTCCAGCCGAAACGGAAATCAATCCCCACGTTGTAACGAAAAGCTCCGAATTGATTCAAAAATATTTATTTCTTTTTTCTCGCTCTATATCATTTATCGGCAAGAAAAAGTATTCCTAAAAGAAAAACTGCCATGCTCACAACCTTCCCGAGTGAGTATGACAGTTTCTTTACTTATTACTGCTGTGCTTCCTTTTCAAGTTGTTCGGCAACAAAGTCAAATGTTAGTTTACCTAATTGTAACCCACGAATATCACGAACGATTAGTTGAGATACTTGATCATAATCGATTTCTCCACCAGGACCGAATACACGACGAAGTTTACCGATATGATCGAAGGTATCAACTAAGTCTTCATGTATAAACTGTAAGCCATAGCGTTCTTCCATTCGTGATGGATAATGAATGGATAAAAAGCGTAGACCATATACAGCTAAATCTTCCATATTCGTTATAGTATCCTTTATAGCGCCTGTTAAGGCTAATTTATAACCTACTTCTTGATCTTCAAATTTCGGCCATAAAATACCTGGTGTATCAAGTAATTCAAGCTCCTTGGCTACCTTTATCCATTGCTGAGCCTTAGTGACCCCTGGAGTATTACCTGTTTTCGCTATATTTTTCTTTGCTAGGCGATTAATTAGCGTCGATTTTCCTACGTTTGGAATCCCAACAATCATTGCACGAATGGCTCTTGGCTTCATCCCACGTGATTTCATTCGATCAAATTTTTCTTTCAAAATTTCTTGAGCAGCCTTTGTCACTTGCTGTAATCCTTTGCCTTCAAGAGAATTGATTGCTACTGCTTTATGACCACGTTGAGCAAAGTACTCTACCCATTTACGCGTTTCGTGCTCATCTGCCATATCTGATTTATTTAAGATAAGGAGACGTGGTTTTTGATTAATTACTTCGTCTATCATCGGATTTCGGGAAGATAGCGGTAAACGTGCATCTATTAATTCAAATATAATATCAACTAGCTTTAATTTTTCTGTTACTTCTCTGCGGGCCTTTGCCATATGCCCTGGAAACCATTGTATAGTCATATCTATACCTCCTAAACTAAAAGAAAAAGGGAGTTTTAACTTCTTTCAGCAGGTGTCCAAACGCCTGTACCTGTCGCTACGCTTTCGGTACAGAAAATAATTGCTGAAAGAAGTTAAAGCCTCCGGCGGTTGTCATGGAATCGGCTTTATGCAAGCACAAAGCCGATTCCAGACGTAATTATGCCAAGGCATAATTGATCTCTCCCTTTCAAGAATTACTTTACAATTTTAATATCACTAAACGGCCAGAAAATCAGACTTGTATTACCAATAATCTCTTTCTGATCGACGACTCCAATAATACGACTGTCCTTACTGTATCGACGATTATCTCCCATTACGAAAACATAGCCTTCTGGAATTACATCTAGATTTACGTCAATGTCTTTTAATGTAAAATCCTCTGTTAATGTACCTTCTGTAATTTTTGATTTGTAGGCATCTAAATACGGCTCATCTATCGGTTCACCGTTAATATATAATTGATCATCTTTATATTCCAATGTGTCTCCTGGAAGCCCAATAACACGTTTAATATAATTTTTCTTTTCAGGAGCATGGAATACAACAATATCAAAGCGTTTTGGTTCACCTATTTTGTAACCAATTTTATTCACTATCATACGGTCGCCATCTTCAAGGGTTGGCATCATGGATTGGCCATCTACTGCAATGGGTGTAAATAAAAAATAACGAATAATCGCTGCAATCGCAAATGCAATCAGAAGTGCCTTTGTCCATTCCCATAGTTCATTCTTTTCCTTTATCTGTTTTTCCATCGAGATTTGCCCCCTTGTCTATCCTCATTTTAGTTGATAGCTATTTAAGATGACAAGCAAAAAGAAAAGGGGCTTGTTGTACAAGCCCCTCACTTTTAAGTCATAATTATCGAATTTCTTTAATACGAGCAGCTTTACCACGTAGGTTACGTAGGTAGTAAAGTTTAGCACGACGTACTTTACCACGACGTACAACTTCTAGGTTAGCGATTTTTGGTGTGTGTACAGGGAATGTACGTTCAACACCTACACCGTAAGAAATTTTACGAACTGTGAAAGTTTCGCTAATACCGCCACCACGACGTTTAATTACTACACCTTCGTATACTTGTACACGTTCACGAGTACCCTCTACTACTTTCACGTGTACCTTAACAGTATCACCAGGACGGAAAGTTGGTAGATCAGTGCGAAGCTGAGCTTTTGTAATCTCTGTAATAATGTTTGACATTGTTTTTCTCTCCTTAGACAGATGCTCTTGCACGCAATCTATGCCACAGCGGAACACCGTAATTCAGTACTTCACATAGAAGTACAGATTAGATGTTATCATAAATATAGATAGCAATCAAGCATCTTTATTATTGTTTTTAAGTTTTTCTAAATACAATTTTTGCTTGTCTGTTAATGGATAATTCTCGAGTAAATCAGGACGACGCTCGAATGTTCTTTTCAAAGATTCTTCCGTACGCCATTGCTCAATCTTTGCGTGATTGCCCGATAGTAAAACATCGGGTACTTTCATTCCGCGAAATTCAGCAGGGCGTGTATAATGTGGGTGCTCTAGAAGACCCGTTGAGAAAGAATCTTGTATGTGAGAATCCTCTTGTCCTAAAACCCCCGGTAGAAGTCGTACAACGCTATCTATTACCGTCATAGCCCCTAGCTCTCCACCAGTTAATACGAAGTCTCCAATTGAAATCTCGTCTGTGACAAGATGCTGACGAATGCGTTCATCATAACCTTCATAATGACCACATAAAAATACTAGCTCTTTTTCTTGCGCTAGCTCTTCAGCCTTTTTTTGAGTAAAGCGTTCACCTTGTGGACACATCAAAATGATACGTGGATTTTTCCCTTCAGTAATGGCCTCGACAGCGCTAAACATAGGTTCCGGTTTCAACACCATTCCCGCACCACCACCATACGGATAATCGTCTACTTGATTATGCTTGTTACCCGAAAATCCACGGAGATCAGTTACTTCCAGATTTACTGCACCTTTTTCCTGTGCTTTCTTTAATATAGATGCACCAAAGACGCCTGTAAACATATCAGGAAATAAACTTAACACATGAATATTCATCATAGCAGACCTTCCATTACATGTATCACTATTTTCTTCTCATCAATATCAATTTCCTTGACGATATCCTCGATATACGGGATGTAATGCTCTTTTTTAGTGCCTTTGACTACCCACACATCGTTTGCACCTGTTTGAAGAATGTCGGTCACTGCTCCAATTGTTTCGCCTTCTTCAGATATAATTGTACAGCCAATTATATCATGGTAGAAATATTCATTTTCCTCTAATAAATCATCTGTCATTTGATCTTTCGTAATTTTGAGCATTCCTTCTTTGAAAGGCTCAACCAAGTTGATGTTATTCATTCCCTCAAAGGTTAACAAAATAAAGTTTTTATGACGACGCATTGATTCAATTGTTACCCATGTTGGCTTTTTATCATCTTTTTTAAACGCCGCAAGCTTTATTCCTACTGCGAAACGCTCTTCCTCAAAATCTGTTGTTGATAACACACGCACCTCACCACGAATACCGTGTGTATTGACAATACGACCTACATTAAACCATTCCATTCAAATCTCACCTCGTATAAAAATGCTAAAACATGCTCATCCCCGTCAAGCTACTTGCTAACCAGATCAAAAAGTAACCTTTCTCTCACCTTTCACCTACAAAGCAGTTTAACTTTGGTGGACGGTGTTATAGCTTAGACGTTGACCAGTCTTCCTCAATGTCATTATGTTCAATTATCTCTCAATGTAATTACGATAATGAATCATTTTCGCCTACCCACTGGATGAAGATAAAAAAAGGAAGGAACCGGCAAGCTCCTTCCTTTTAAGTCCAGATTTTACGCTTTACCTCAAGGCCACTTCGAATTCCTAAGCGTATGTAAACATACCTGTTAGGACTCTCCAGTGCTTGTTGCATATAAAAGAGCGTGAAAATCTTTTCTTTCAATCCAATATATCGACGTAGGTCTTTTTTTGATGGTGACTACCCGCCGCTGAATAAACAATTGTACGAATCGCTTTCGCTACTCGCCCTTGCTTGCCTATGACTTTCCCTCGATCCTCTGGATGAACAAAAAGTTTATAAACAATTCGATTTGCATTTTCATCCGTCTCAATACGAACTTCTTCTGGATAATCGACTAACGGTAAAACGATTGCTTCAATCAGCTGCTTCAAAGACGTCGCCCCCGATTATTTACTGAATTTTTGGTTATGGAATTTTTCCATGATTCCTTGTTCTGAGAACAAGTTACGCACTGTATCTGATGGTTTCGCACCGTCAGTTAACCATTTAAGAGCTTTCTCTTCATCGATGTTTACAGTAGCTGGTTGAGTTAGTGGGTTGTAAGTACCAACTGTTTCGATTGAACGACCGTCACGTGGTGAACGAGCGTCTGCAACTACGATACGATAGAAAGGAGATTTTTTAGCTCCCATACGTTTTAAGCGAATTTTAACTGCCATTTTAATAGCACCTCCGAATAAGTTTCACACAAGATAGTATATTATCAATGTTTAGGTTGTTTGTAAAGTGTTTTTTCTTAACACCTAAAAATTATTATTTAAACAATGAATCGAAGCCTGGTAGTTTCATCTTTTTCTTTCCTTTGCCACTCGCCATGCCTGTCATTTGCTTCATCATTTTTTTCATTTCATCAAATTGTTTTATTAAACGATTTACCTCTTGAATTGATGTCCCAGAACCCTTCGCTATGCGCTTTTTACGGCTACCGTTAATGATTTCTGGATTCGTCTTTTCAGCAGGTGTCATCGAGTAAATAATCGCTTCTACGCGACCCATTTGCTTATCATCAACTTTAACATTGTCTAAGCCTTTAATTTTGCCGGCACCTGGTAACATTTTCAAAATATCCTCAAGTGGACCCATTTTCTTTACTTGCTGCAATTGCTCAACAAAATCATCAAATGTAAAGCTCTGAGTTTTAAATTTTTCCTCTAGTTCTTTAGCCTTTGCTTCGTCAACGTTTGCCTGAGCCTTTTCAATAAGCGATAAAACATCACCCATACCTAATATACGAGACGCCATACGCTCTGGATGGAAAGGTTCTAGCGCATCCATCTTCTCACCCATACCGACAAATTTAATCGGCTTCTGTGTAACGGAACGAATTGATAACGCCGCACCACCACGTGTATCACCATCAAGCTTTGTTAAAACAACCCCTGTAATGCCGATTGCCTCATTAAAACTTTCTGCCACGTTAACAGCATCCTGACCTGTCATAGCATCTACAACTAGGAACACTTCATCCGGCTCTTTTAACGCACGAATATCTTTTAACTCTTGCATTAATTCTTCATCAATATGCAAGCGACCTGCTGTATCAATTATAACAACATCATGATGTTCTTCTTTTGCCAATTCAATTGCCTGTCTTGCAATTTCTACCGGAGAAACATCAGTTCCTAACGCAAAAACAGGTAGGGATAACTGCTTTCCTAATGTTTGTAGCTGTTGAACAGCCGCTGGACGGTAAACGTCAGCTGCAACTAGTAATGGCTTACGATTATATTTTTTACGTAGCACATTTGCCAATTTACCAGTAGTAGTCGTTTTCCCCGCACCTTGTAAGCCGACCATCATAATAACTGTCGGTGGCTTTGTATTAAATTTGATTGGGCTTTGTTCGCCACCCATTAATTCTGTTAATTCGTCTTGTACGATTTTAATAACTTGCTGACCTGGCGTTAAGCTTTGCATAACATCCACACCGACAGCACGTTCACTGACCTTTTTAACGAATTCTTTGACAACTTTTAAGTTAACATCCGCCTCGATTAAAGCAAATCGGACTTCTCGCATCATTTCTTTAACGTCTTGTTCCGATACTTTACCTTTACCTTTAATCTTTTGGATCGTTCCTTGGAGTCGCTCCGCTAATCCTTCAAAAGCCATTGCTTTCGCCTCCTAATCCCATTCTTTCAACTGTTCTATAAGCGCCAACTGCTCTTCACCTGTCATACTTTGTTCTGTAATCCCTGTTGTTAGCTGCGCAAGCATTTGTGTACGTTGTTGAAATTTTTCCAATAAACATAGTTTTTCTTCATATTCTTCAAGCATCGCTTCTGTTCGACGAATATTATCATAAACAGCTTGGCGTGAAACTCCATACGATTCAGCGATCTCTCCAAGCGAGTTATCATCTAAATAATATAGCTCCATGTAACTTCGTTGCTTATCTGTTAGTAATGCTTGATAAAAGTCGAAGAGAAAGTTCATGCGTGTTGTTTTTTCAAGTAGCATCGAATGTTTCTCCCCCCGTTATTAGTCATTTGTATCATAACGAAAAGCGCCCGTCTGTGTCAAGGTAATCTCCTTGTCTAAAAGCCTTAATTAACTGCTTTTTAGGCGTTTTTCACCTATAGCTAGTATTTCCCTTTTAAACAATGCGATTCCCCTGCACAGACGAGCGCTTCAATTAACAATTATTTGTTAGTCCTCATTATTTTGTAATTCTTTATCTAAACCATCTGCAAATAAACCATACACATAGCGCTCTGCATCGAATGGTTGTAAATCATCCATCTTTTCACCAAGACCTACAAACTTCACAGGAATGTGTAATTTATTTCGAATAGCAAGAACAATACCGCCTTTAGCAGTGCCGTCAAGCTTTGTTAAAACGATCCCTGTTACATTTGTAGCTTCCTTAAATGTTTGTGCTTGAACAAGTGCATTTTGACCTGTTGTTGCATCTAATGCTAATAGTACTTCATGCGGAGCATTCGGTATCTCTCGAGAGATTACTCGATGAACTTTTTCAAGCTCATTCATTAAGTTCACTTTATTTTGCAGGCGCCCTGCTGTATCACAAATCAACACATCCGCTTTACGGTTTTTCGCTGCACGAATTGCATCGTACATAACCGCTGCTGGATCTGAGCCTTCCGATTGTTTAATCACTTCACAGCCAACACGGTCTCCCCAAACTTGTAATTGGTCGATAGCACCTGCACGGAAAGTATCACCTGCCGCTAAAACAACTGTTTTACCTTGTGATTTAAGACGATGGGCAAGTTTACCGATAGTAGTCGTTTTCCCAACACCATTTACCCCAACGAATAAAATGACAGTAAGCTCGCCTTCAGGTTGCATATTAAGATCGATTAAATCATCTTCTCCTTGCTCATAAATTTCCACAAGTTTTTCAGAAATAATCGTTTGAATTCCGTTTGTATCTTTTATATTTTTACGCTGAACCTCAAAACGTAATTTATCCATTAGCTCCATTACTGTTTCAAAGCCAACGTCTGCCTGTAATAATAAGTCTTCTAATTCTTCAAAGAAATCTTCGTCCACTTTTCGATAGCGAGCAACTAGATCATTCACTTTTGAAGTAAATGAATTACGCGTTTTTTCCAGTCCAGCCTTGAACTTTTGTGTAATAGACCATGCAGAAGGTTTTTTCTCTTCTACTGGTTCTTCTACTAGCGCGACCTCTTGCACTTCTTGTTGCTCAAGTTGTTGTTGTTCAATTTCTTCAGGAATTTCTGTTTCAATTGAGCTTTCTGTTACAGAAACTTCCTCAACTTTTTCAGCTTCCTCTACAATTGCTTCAATTTGAGCAGGCTCAGCTGCTTCATCTTGCATCTGTTCAGCAGCTTCCTCATTAATTTCTTTTACTTTTTCTTCTTCGACTGGGTTGCCAACCAATTTATCTTTTAAACGTTTAAAAAAACTCATGCTTGTTCGCTCCTTTGCTCCGCAAGTACGGGTTCATCTTCTAATTTTACTGATACAAGTTTAGATACACCAGATTCCTGCATTGTAATACCATACAGCACGTCTGCTCCCTCCATCGTCCCTTTACGATGTGTGATCACAATAAATTGCGTATTACGGCTAAATTTCTTCAAATATTGGCTATATCGAACGACATTTGCCTCATCTAAAGCCGCCTCTACCTCATCGAGAATACAGAATGGTACAGGTCGTATATTTAGGATGGAGAATAATAAAGCGATTGCAGTTAGTGCACGTTCACCACCTGAAAGTAAGCTTAAGTTTTGTAATTTTTTCCCTGGTGGTTGAGCTACAATTTCTATACCTGTTTCAAGCAGGTTTTGTGGGTCTAATAATACTAAATCTGCCTGACCTCCACCAAACAATTCACGGAATACACGTTTAAATTGCTCTCGAATGGCATAGAAAGTTTCACTAAATCGTAGCGTCATTTCTTCATCCATCTCTTTAATAGCCTCATGCAATGTTTCCTGTGCAGCAAGTAAATCTTCACGCTGCTCAGTTAAAAATGAATGGCGTTCAAGTACCCGATCGTATTCCTCAATGGCGCTCAAGTTAACTGGACCTAGCTCTTCTATAGATTTCTTCAGTAATTTCACTCGACGTCGCATATGCTCTTCATCTTCAATGGCTAGAGCTAACTCTTCAGCTTCCTCAAAAGTTAGCTGATAATTTTCTTCTAGCTGTTCATTAAAATTATTGATTTCGAATTCTACGCGACTTCGCTTCAATTCATTTGCACGGATCGCCTCAAGATAACCTTTATGCGTACGTTGCAATTCTTTCAGCTGTTCTTCTAAAGTAGTTAGCTCTTGTTGTTGTGCTACTTTTTCATCTTTTTTCTGTGAAATAGTATCTTGCAGCGAATCCCTTCTCACTTTCCACGTAGCAACTTGCTCATCCACTTCTTCATCGCTTAAAAGTTTTGTCGATTCATCAGATTGAAGCCAGATTATTTCCTGAGAAATATTGTCGACTTTTTGACGAGCTTTGTTTAATTGTAGGGCTAACTCCGCTGTAGCAATTTGCACTTGTGACATTTGCTCCTGCATTACCGCTAACTGCGAGCGTTTTTCTGCTGACTGCTCACGAAGTACATCTTTTTCTGATTCACTTTGTAGCTTCACTTTACTTAGTTGTTCCACTGTTTCATTTATTTCTAACAGCTCTGTCGCTAATGCCGTTAAACGCTCCGTGGCCGCTTCCTTTTGAGCTAATAATGCTTCTTCGCGAGTTTTTACATCTTGCGTTTCATTAGAAGCAAAAGATACTCGGGCAGATAAGCTTTTCTCACCAACCTCTAACTCACGAATACGACTCGCTTGCTGCATTTCATCTTTTCGTAGTTGTTCACCGTCAAGTTTCAATTGCTCTACTCTGTCTCGCAATACGGCAAGCTTCTCTTTTTCATCCGAGACAGACTGTTCCGCACTATAAATAGATGCTTCCAACGATTCTAGCTTTACTACTAAACCATCTAATTCTGCTTTCCTTGTAAAAAGTGAAGATTGTTGCTTCGTTGCACCACCTGTTAATGAACCACCTGCATTGACGATATCACCATCAAGTGTTACAACACGATATCTAAACCCACATAATCGAGCAATTTGACTTGCACCTTCTAAACTTGATGCAACAATGACATTGCCCAGGAGGTTCTCGACTATTGTACGATTCTCTTCACCGAACGTGACAAGCGCATCAGCCATTTGAACAAATGCTGGGTGTTCAGTGGCTAGCTGTATCATAGATAAATTGATTTTCCGTGACTTGATAACTGTCTTAGGTAAAAATGTTGCGCGTCCAGCTCTCTTTTGTTTTAACCAATGAATCGCCTGTTGAGCATATCGTTCATCGGTTGTCACAATATGCTGAGAGGCTGCGCCTAGTGCCGTTTCAATAGCCTGTGAATATTTCCCATCCACTTGAATTAACTCAGCAACAGCTCCCTCAATCCCAGCTAATTCACCTTTATCACGCGCTAATAATACTTCTTTTACGCCATGGAAAAACCCAGAGAAATCCGCTTCTAGTTCAGCTAACGTATCTTTTCTAGCCTTAAGTTGCTGCTGATGCTGATAAGCTTTATAAAGCATATCCTGCTTTTCATTAAACGATGCATTCACGTTCTTAAGCTGTATTTGCAGTGTTTCATATTGCTCAAGTCTTTCCTGTAATTCGTTTGTTGTTGAAGTATGAGCAACAACTAGCTTCTCTTTTTCCGCTAGAATTTGCGCAAGCTCTTGCCCGATTTCATCCGTTTGGCCTGACATTCGTGCCGCCATCGCTTTTTGCTGCACTAATTGTTGTTCTATATTTTTTAATTCATTTTTTACTGTTGCTTCTTCGTTTAAGGAGTCGATATATCGATTTTTTTGCTCTTCAATTTCTTGTTCAATTTCAGAAACAGAGCGATTTAAAGATTGCTCTAATTGCTTAATGCTTTGTTTCAGCTCTGATACTTCTTGCTGCTTTTCACCAAACAATTCTTTTTTCTCTTGCTCTTGAGCTATAAGAGCCTCAACCTCATCCTTAGCTTCTTGCAATGCGGTATTTAATTGAATTAGTTGATTAGAAGCATTTTGTCGCTTTTCAGCCATTAACGCTTTACGACCATCCCAACGCTCAACCTCCATCGTTGCATTAACAAACTCAGCCTGAGTTGTATCTAAAAAGTCATCTAGCTCTTTTAAAAGCTTACGAATACTTGCAGTTTGCTTTTCTATCGAAACAATATGATGAGCTTTTTCTTGCTCTGTTTCATAAAGCTCTGTGTACTCAGTTTTTAGAGCATGCAAAGATTGTGCACAATTTTTCAAATCGTGCACAAGGATAGCGATATCAAAATCCTTTAACTCTGTTGACATTTGCACATAATCTCTTGCACTTGATGCCTGAACTTCTAACGGCTCCAGACGACTATCTAGCTCATGTAAAATATCTAAAACACGATACAAATTTTCATCTGTTTCAACAAGCTTATGCTCTGCCTTCTTCTTTCTTAATTTATACTTTAACACGCCAGCTGCCTCTTCAAAAATTGAACGACGGTCATCAGGTCGGCTATTTAAAATTTCATCGACACGTCCTTGTGAAATAATGGAGAAGGCCTCTTTCCCAAGTCCCGAGTCCATAAACAAGTCCGTAATATCCTTCAGGCGACACTGCTGGTTATTAAGTAAATATTCACTATCACCTGAACGGTATACGCGTCTTGTTACGCTGACTTCTGTATATGAAAAAGCAAGCTGTTCATCTGTGTTATCTAAAACTAATGTTACCTCTGCAAAGTTTAGTGGCTTACGTGAGTCACTCCCAGCAAAAATAACATCCTCCATCTTTGCCCCACGTAACGACTTTGCCGATTGCTCCCCAAGTACCCAACGAATGGCATCAGTGACATTACTTTTTCCACTGCCATTTGGTCCAACCACGGCTGTAACACCGGGTACGAAATCAATTCCAATGCGCTCCGCAAAAGATTTAAAGCCAATCACTTCGAGTCGTTTTAGGAACATCTATTAAGCCTCCTCTTTTGCAGTGCGTTCACGCATCGTACGCATTGCACATTGCGCTGCTTGCTGCTCGGCTTCTTTTTTTGATTTCCCACGACCAATTCCAAGCTCCTGTCCATTCAACAGTACGCTCGATACAAAGGTACGGTTATGTGCTGGACCCTTTTCATCAACAATTTCATAATGAAGAAGACCGTTATTTGTTTGCTGCACCATTTCTTGCAATTGGCTTTTAAAATCCATCACATGCGAAAAAGCACCGACTTCTACTTTCGGGAATACGATTCGTTCTAAAAAGGACACAACCGTTTGTAAGCCTTGATCTAAATAAAGGGCGCCAACAAATGACTCAAATACATCTGCAAGTAGCGCTGGGCGTTCCCGTCCACCTGTTAATTCCTCACCTTTTCCGAGTAATACAAAGCGGCCAAAACCTAATTCATTTGCAAAGATAACAAGTGATGGCTCACATACTATGGATGCTCGTAACTTCGTTAGCTCACCTTCACTCATATGAGGGTATTTCTCAAAAAGGTATTTAGAAACAGACAGTTCAAGTACTGCGTCTCCTAAAAATTCAAGACGCTCATTATCCGTAAACAATTTACGGCGATGCTCATT
>Ga0102589_1002380_pt1 | contig 22018 bp, 21 predicted proteins | sample AraplaMF_Col_mLB_FD_76858 | JGI IMG/M metagenome (GOLD analysis project Ga0102589, IMG submission 76858) | Arabidopsis root microbial communities from the University of North Carolina, USA - plate scrape MF_Col_mLB | ecosystem: Host-associated > Plants > Roots > Endosphere | place: USA... | reverse complement strand
ACTCCCGTCACCGAGCGTGCGACTATAGGAATCACGACCGCCACTCCCGGCGCCACCCCCTGCTGGGCGCCTGAGTCAACGCGACGCACCACAAACACTCCCGGCACTTATGTACATCCCCTAGCGCGAAAGCGGGGATCTCGTCCCGAACGACCGGATAGAGATTCCCGCTTTCGCGGGAATGACGGCCAATGGAAGGCGGAGGTGCCGCCTCTCAAGCCGCCGCGATGCGCCGTCCCTTCAGCTCGAAGCCGCCACCGTCCAGCCGGTGCAGGGCCGGGGCCGCGGCCAGCAGCTCGCGGGTGTAGTCGTGCTGCGGATGGTCGAACACCGTGTCGCGCGGCCCGGACTCGACGATCTTGCCCGCCTGCATCACCGCCACCCGGTCCGCCACCTGCTCGACCGCGCCCAGATCGTGCGACACGAACAGGCAGGCGAAGCCGTAGCGATCCTGCAGCGCCCGGAACAGCTCCAGAATCTGCTTCTGCACCGTCATGTCCAGCGCCGAGACCGGCTCGTCGGCGATGACGAAGGCGGGGCGGCGGATGATGGCGCGGGCGATCGCCACGCGCTGCCGCTGCCCGCCCGACAGCTGGTGCGGATAGCGCCCGGCATGGTCGCGCGACAGGCCGCAATCGGCCAGGGTCTCGGCCAGCCGGTCCGCCTTCTGCTTCGGCGTCATCTCCGGCGCCAGCCGCAGCGGCTCGGACACGATCGGGCCGATCTTCATCCGCGGGTCGAGCGAGGAATAGGGGTCCTGGAAGATCATCTGGCAGTTCAGCCGATGGTCCCGCGCCGCAGCGCCGTCCCGGTCGCCATGCACGTCGCCGCCGCGGAACAGGATGCGGCCGGCCGTCGGTTTCAGCAGGCCGACGATGGCGCGGCCCAGCGTGGTCTTGCCGCTGCCGCTGCCGCCGACCAGCGCCACCGTCTCGCCCGGATGGATCGCAAGGCTGACCCCGTCCACCGCCCGCTTCGGCGGGGTGCGGGAGAACAGCCGCTGCCGGCCGGCATGGTCGATGGTGACGTCCTCGACCGCGATCAGTGGCGAACTCTGCTCGACCGGCGGCCGGGCGGTGCCGCGCTTCGGCAGCGCGTCCAGCAGCTTGCGGGTGTAGTCGTCGCGCGGGCTCAGCAGGACTTGTTCCGTCGGCCCGCCATCGACGGCGCGGCCGCGCTGCAGCACCACCACATGGCGGGCGTAGCGGGCCACCATCGCCAGATCGTGGCTGATCATCAGCACCGCGGTGCCGTTCTCGCGCGTCAGCTCGACCATCAGGTCCAGCACCTCGCGCGCCACCAGCGTGTCCAGCGCCGTGGTCGGCTCGTCGGCGATCAGCAGCGCCGGCTTGGTCAGCATCACCGAGGCCAGCATGATCCGCTGCCGCATGCCGCCGGAGAATTCGTGCGGATAGGCCGACAGGCAGCGCTCCGGGTCGGCGATGCGGATCCGCTCCAGCATCGCCAGGCTGCGGCGCCGGATCTCGGCATCGTCCAGCCGCAGATGCAGCTTCAGCGCCTCGGCCATCTGTCGGCCGATCGGCATCGCCGGGTTCAGCGACACCATCGGCTCCTGGAACACCATGCCGATGCGGGCGCCGCGGATCTTGCGCAGGCCCTTGGGCGGCAGCGCCGCCAGGTCCTGGCCGTCGAAGCGGACCCGGCCGGCGATCCGCTGCATCGGCGGCGGCAGCAGGTCCAGCACGGCGCGGGCCGCCATGGTCTTGCCGCTGCCGGATTCGCCGACCAGCGCCAGCATCTCGCCGGCCGGCAGGGCGAAGCTGAGGTCGTCGACCACCACCGGGCCGCCGTCGCCGGCCCGGATGGTCAGGTGCTCGACCGAGAGGAGGGGGCTCATCGCTGCATCCTGGGGTCGAGGCGGTCGCGGATCGCGTCGCCGAACAGGTTGATGCCGAGCAGGGTGAGGGAGATGCACAGGCCGGGGAAGATGCCCAGCCAGGGCGCGGTGCCGATATAGGGCCGGGCGGCCGCCAGCATGTTGCCCCAGGTGGCGGCCGGCGGCGGCACGCCGAGGCCCAGGAAGCTCAGCGCGCTCTCCGACAGCAGCACCCAGCCGAACATGCTGGTGGCCAGAACGGTCAGGGGGGCGATGCAGTTCGGCAGCACGTGCCGGGCCATGGTGAACAGCTCGGAATTGCCCATGATCTGCGACGCCTCGACATATTCGCGGCCGCGGATCGACAGCACCGTGCCGCGCACCACGCGGACGACCGAGGGCATGTAGGCGAGGCCGAGGGCCAGGATGATGCCGTATTTGTTGGCGCCGAGCACCGCCATGATGCCGAGCGCCAGCAGGATGCCGGGGAAGGCCAGCAGGGCGTCGTTGAACACCATGATGATGCGGTCGACCCAGCCGCGCATGTAGCCGGTCAGGACCCCGACCAGGGTGCCGCCGGTGACCGCGGTGGCGACGGTCAGCAGGCTGATCCAGGCGCTGGTGGCGGCGCCGCTCATCGCCCGGCTCAGCACGTCGCGGCCGAACTCGTCGGTGCCCAGCCAATGCGCGGCCGAGGGCGGCTTGAACCGCGACAGGATGTCGATCTTCAGCGGGTCGTAGGGCGTCCACACCGCGCTCAGCAGGGCGGTCGCGACCAGCACGCCGATGATCAGCCCGCCGATCGCCGCATTGGCGCGGATCCGCCGCCGCGGGCCGGCGGCTGCGGTGGAATGGGCCTGCACGCTCATGCCGTCACCCGCGGGTCGAACAGGGGATACAGGAGGTCGACGATCAGGTTGACCACGACATAGATGCCGGCGACGAACAGCAGGCAGCCCTGCACCACCGGATAGTCGCGGGCATAGATCGAATCGACCAGCAGGCGGCCGAGGCCGGGGATGGTGAACACCGTCTCGACCACGGCGATGCCGCCCAGGAGGTTGCCCAGCATCAGCCCGATCAGCGTCCAGGTCGGGGCGAAGGCGGTGCGGAAGGCGTGGCGCCATAGCACCGCGCCCTCGGACAGGCCCTTGGCCCGGGCGTGGGTGATGTATTCCAGCCGCATCACCTCGATCGTGCTGGCCCGCGCCATGCGGATGATCACCCCGGTCTCGACCAGCACCAGCGTCGCCACCGGCATGATCATGTAGAGGAGGGCGGCACCGGCATCCTCGCCGAAGGGGACGTAGCCGATCACCGGCAGCCATTGCAGCTTCAGCCCGAGCAGCAGCAGCAGCAACAGGCCCAGCCAGAAGCTCGGGATCGACAGCAGCAGCGTGGCGCCGGAGATCACGGCCAGGTCCAGCGGGCTGTCCTGGCGCCAGGCGGCGATCATGCCGGCGGGCACGGCCACCAGGCTGGCCAGGGCGACCGCGACCAGGACGATGCTGGCGCTGACCGAGAACCGGTCGATGATCAGCGGCAGCACCGACTGGCCGGTGCTGATCGAATGGCCGAAATCGCCCGACAGCGCGTTGCCGAGCCAGTACAGGAACTGCACCGGGATGGACTGGTCGAGGCCGAGCGACCGGCGCAGGTCGGCGACGGCGGAGGGGTCCGCCATGTCGCCCAGCATCAGCGTCACCGGATCGCCTGGGATCAGCCGGATCATGGCGAAGACGATGACGGCGACGACCAGCAGCGTCGGCACCGCCATGCCCAGCCGCTGCAGCAGGAAGCGAACCATCGGCAGGCCTCTCCCGACTATGGGATCAGTTCTTGATCGCCACGTTCCACAGCCGCGGCTTCGACGCCGACCAGGGCTTGTAGCCCTCGAGCCGGTCGGACACCGCGGCGATATCGGACCCGTTATAGGTCACGATCAGCGGCACGTCCTCGATCTGCATCTGGTGCAGCTTGTCGAAGATCGCCTGGCGCTGCTTCGGGTCGCTGGTCACCATCGCGTCCTGGATCAGCTTCAGCGCCTCCGGGTTCTCCCACACCTTGCGCGGCTGCTGGTCCTTGGGGCCGGACATCATCTCGTAGCTCAGCGCCGGATCCATGCGGGCGGAGTAGCTGAACGACATGGTCTGATAGTCGCCGCTGGTATAGCGGTCCAGCTGCGCCCCCCAGTCCAGCACCTCGAGCTCGATATTGATGCCGGCCTGCTGCGCCAGGGCCTGGGCCAGGATCGCGGTGTCGTAGACGCTCTGGATCTTGCGGTTGACCAGCATCTTGATCGGCTGGCCGGTGTAGCCGGCCTCGGCCAGCAGCGCCTTGGCCTTCTCGATGTCCGGCGCGTAGCCCTGCCGCTCGACATCGGTGTAGTAGGGGCTGGCGCTCGGCATCACCGACGGGTTCGCCGGCGAGGTGCCCTGGGTCAGCGCCTGGGCGATCTGGTTGCCGTCGATGGCCAGCGCCAGCGCCCGGCGGATGCGGACATCCTTCAGCAGCGGGTCGCGGGTCTGGAACAGGATGGCGTTCATCGACAGGGCCTGCGCGAACTCGGTGCGCACGCCCTTCTGGCCGTCGAGCTCCTGCTTGTCGGCGATGCTGACATCCGGCACCAGGTCGATGTCGCCGGACAACAGCGCCGTCTTCGCCGCCGCCGGGTCGCCGATGATGTTGAAGCGCACGGTCTCGGCCAGGGCCTGCTTGCCGCCGGTATAGCCGTCGCGCTCGCCGCCGCGCGAGGCATAGTCGGCAAAGCGCTTCAGCAGCACGTACTGGGCGGGCTCCCACTTCTCCAGCTTGTACGGGCCGGTGCCGATCGGTGCGATCCACTTGCCGTCGGGTCCCACCGAATCCGGATGGATCACGGCGCCCTCGGCACAGTCGGTGCGGGCCATGGTGGCCAGGAACAGCGCGCTCGGCGCGTTCAGCCTGAACACCACGGTCTTCGGGTCCGGCGCCTCGACCGCCTCGATCTTGGTCTTGCCGCGGCCGTCGAACTCGGGCAGGCAGCGCCACTCGGTCTTGGGGTCGAGCCAGCGCTTCCAGCTCCACACCACCTCGGCCGAGGTCATCGGCGCGCCGTTCTGGAACTTGATGCCGTCGCGCAGCGTGAAGGTGTAGGTCTTGCCGTCGTCGGAGACGGCGATCTTGTCGGCCAGCATCGGCCCGACCGAGGCATCCTCGCGATAGGCGACCAGGCCCTCGACGACATGCAGGATCACCGCATCGGTGTTGTCGTCGCGCTTGGTGCCGGGATCGGTGCTGCGCAGGTCGCCGTTCAGCGCCACGCGGATGGTGTCGGCTGGCGGCGCCGCCCAGGCCGGGACGGTCGAGGCGAGCGCCGCCGTGAGCGCAAGAAACGAGAGACGGGTCAACGGGGCCTCCCTGTGTTGAGGCGTTGCAACAGGCCGGACCGCGTTCAGGCCGCGTTTTTGGTCCGGCGCGACAGATCGAGCGAATAGGTGGTGAAGGTCCGGTTCAGGGCGGGCAGCGGCGCCACCTCCATGATCCCCTCGGCCGGGCGCATGATCACCATCGCCACGGTGGCTGACAGGTTGGCGCGCGACGAGGGTCGCGGCGGCCGGCACACGGCATAGGGCGTGCCGAAATCGTCGAAGAAGGCGGCCTTCATGTCCTCGGCGGTCAGCTGGCCGCGCTTGGCCTGGAGATGCTGCTGCACCCGCCAGTCGCGGTAGTAGCTCTCGGGCGAGCTCGGGATGCCGGCTTCCTTCAGCTTCGCCAGCGCCACCGGGCTGCGCCAATGGTTGGCATGGACCAGCAGCCCGTCCTCCGGATACAGCGGGAAGGTCTCGTCCGGCGCGCATTCGAAGTCGATGGCGAAGCCGCCGGCATTGCTCAGGATCATGTTGTTCGAGGCGGATTTCGCCGTCGTCGCCACGATCCGCATCGACATGGCGAAATGCTCCTGCTCCAGCGCCTTGCGGCGGATCAGCGGCAGCGGCACGCCGACGTCGAGCTTGTAGTCGCGGTCGGATTCCAGGTAGTTCGCGGTGATCGCGGTGCCGACCGAGTTCAGCCCGTTGCGGGCCAGGCCGCCGGCCTCGGTGAAGGTCAGCACGTCCGGCCCGTCCTCGCGCCGCACCCGCAGCACGATCGCGGTCTCGGCGCATTCCGCCCGCCAGTCCCAGTTCTGGCCGTGGATCAGCTGGCCGTCGGCGCTGGCCGACCCCATGATCACGGCGCCGGTGCAGCCATCCGGGTCGTCCTCGATCATGCCCTTCCGGCGATGCGCCAGCTGCATCACCTCGGTGCGGCAGTTGATCAGCGCCACCGCCTCGAAATCCAGCTCGGCGCCCTCGGCGATGCCGCGCATCTCCTCGATCAGCTCGGGCGCGAAGGCGTCCATCTTCGGCAGGAAGTCGCCGACGAAGCCGCGGATCTGCGCCCAGTCATAACCGAGATCGCGCAGCTGCCGGGCATAGACCTCGACGCTCTTGCGGGTGCGGTCGGCCGCAGCGGCGCCGTATTGCCGGCCGCGCTCGCGCGGCGTGCCGTGGATGTCGACGAAGGGGAAGGGCGTCATGATCGGGGACCCGTTGTCATCGGTTGGTCACACCGTAATGCACTTTATGGATACGAAAAACATATTTTTGCGGCATGCTGCGAAGTCGAAAGATTTTTACACGCTCGCCGCACGCCCTTTCCCCGCGTCGCGCGATCGCTATCATGAGGGGGCAGGACAGCGTGGAGCAGAGCGTGTCAGCGGCTGAAGCGGCGGAGCGGGCGAGCCCGCTGCAATTGGAACTGGCCCGGCAGATCGTCGAGCGCATGCGCGACGAGGGCTGGGTCCCCGGCATGCGGGTGTCGGAGCAGGCCCTGGCCCGCACGCTCGGCGTGTCGCGCTCGCCGATCCGCGGCGCGCTCGACCTCCTGGTGGCGCAAGGCGTGCTGGAGGCGGCGTCCGGCCGCGGCTTCGTGGTGCTGCGCCGGCCGGAGGGCAACGAGATCGCCGGGCTGATCCCGCGCTCGGAAGGCGAGGAGGTCTACGCCGCGATCATGACCGACCGGGCCAATGGCCGCCTGCCGCAGGAGGTGTCGGAGGCCGAGCTGATCCCGCGCTATGGCGCATCGCGCGGCGTGGTGCGCAAGGTGCTGATGCGCTTCGCCGCCGAAGGGCTGGTGCAGCGCCAGCGCGGCCATGGCTGGCGCTTCGTCGACAGCCTGGAGACCGACGAGGCGGTGAACGAGAGCTACCAGTTCCGCATGGTGGTGGAATGCGCGGCGCTGCGGCAGCCCGGCTTCCGCGTCGATCGCGACCGGCTGCTGCAACTGCGCCGGGCGCATGAGGACATCATGGCCCGGGCCGCCGGCGGCGTCGGCACCGACGAATGGTTCCGGGTCAACACCGCCTTCCACGAGATGCTCGCCGCCTCGTCCGGCAACCGCTTCTTCCTGCAGGCGGTGCGGCAGCAGAACGCCCTGCGCCGGATGCAGGAATACGCCGATTTCGTGCAGCTGCCGCAGGGCCGGGTCGAGCAGTCCTGCCGCGAGCACCTGGCGATCCTCGACGCGCTCGAGGCCGGCGACATCGAATGGGCGGTGGCGCTGCTGCACCGCCATCTGGCGCTGGCCGCCGGCACCTATGCCGGCGAGGCCGCGGCGGATGGCAGGCAACGGGCCGAGCTGAGCGCATGACGGCGGAGCCCTATCGCATCCGCCCTGGCCGTCCCGACGAGGTCGAGGCGGTCCGCGCCATCGAGGTCGCGGCGGCGTCGCAATTCCGCGGCGTCGGCCTGCCGAAGATCGCGTCGCTCGACCCGGCGGAGCGGCAGGAGGTGCTGCTGCGGGCGCGGGAAGGGCGGCTGCTGGTCACGGCCGATGCCGCCGACAGGCCGGTCGGTTTCGTCCTGTTCGGCGAGATCGACGGCACCCTGCACATCGAGGAGCTGGACGTCCATCCCGACCATGCCCGCCGTGGCCTGGGGGCGGCGCTGATCGAACGGCTCGACGCCGTCGCCCGCGACCGCGGGCTGCCGGAGCTGACCCTGTCGACCTTCCGCGACGTGCCCTGGAACGCGCCCTATTACGCCCGGCTCGGCTTCGTGCCGATGCCGGACGAGGCCCTCGGCCCCGGCCTCGCCGCGATCCGCGACATGATCGCCGGCAAGGGCATCGACATCATCCCGCGCCTGTTCATGCGGCGGCCGGTGGTGGGGTAGGGTAAACCGGATGCGTGCAATCATCGGTGGCTCCGTTCTGGCTCCTCGTGAACAGGAACCGCCGATGATTGCCGGCACAGGCCCGGACCATTCCAGGCGATCCCTCCTACAGGATGAGGAGATCGTCGATGATGTGACCGTTATGATTTGCATCGGTTACGCCAAGCAGCCTGATGACATCAGCATCACCGGCCAAGGTCAGCTGCCAGACGCCCTGGATCAGTTCGTCGGAAGCGACGCTGTGGACCCCGTTGGGCAAATCAATCACGTCGACCTGAGATTTGTGATAGTCGCCAATCGTGTTTGTCTCGACAAAGCTGTTGCTCAGGCTGTGAAAAACGAAAGTATCTGCGCCTGTCCCTCCTGTCATCGAATTGTTGCCGGATCCGCCATCGAGGATGTCATTGCCTTGACCGGCCAGCAGGCGATCATTTCCGCTGCCACCGTTCAATCTGTCATTTCCGTCCAGGCCTCTGAGAATATCGCTGCCTGCATTGCCATTGATAACGTCATTGTCGGCATAACCTAGGAGCGTGTCGTTCCCAGATTGTCCATCGACCACGATCTTGACGAGTTGTTCGTATTCGCCGTCGCGGGTCGTGGTCAAAACCTCTCCAACGCCGGCGACATATTGCTTGAACTCGACATCGCCGGGAAAGAGCGGTGTGGTTTCTTTCGTTTTTAGTACGTGATCGAAAATGCCATATTCCGTCACGACTGACGAGTCCAGGCTCAGGACCCGAGCGGTGTCCAGGGCGACGCCCGGCGCATTCTCCTGCAAATACCGGTCCCCGACATGGGGGTCAGCCTCCATGATGATGCCCGGCCGCGCCCCGTCGACACCCGCCCGCCACGTGCCCTCCGTGCTGACGGGAACCGGATTGCCGGGATCGAATTCCTTGGTGTCCTCGCCGAAATACCAGACGTTGCCGTGCTTGTCCTGAGCGAAGTAGTCCAGCGTATCTTCGACTTTGAAACCATTGATCGTTTTGGTGTCGTGCACGGCAACGCAAGTAACTCCATCGATAACAACCGTATCGTGAGTTACGGTCATCGTATCTGTGCTGTTCTCCCCTCTATCTGCATAGACGAATGTCGTTCCGGGTCTCAGGATCATATAGGGGTTGTCGATGTGGGGCGTGAAGTCGCCGGGCTCGATGTGCTGCTTGAAGGCGCTCATGGTCGCTCCCCTTTGTCCAGCCGCCAAGATCAACTTCGGAATCTCCGAGGACTCGGGCGATGTAGACAGAAAGAGCTTCGACCGACACGCGCCGGGTGAACTGGCATCGATCACCGGGCTTGTGCCCGTTCGGCTTCTCCTTCAGGGTCGGCAACCCGCCGTCGTCTTGCGCCCGGGGGCCCCGATCTTAAAACGCTCTCAGGCCGGCGACGTTCCGGCCGAAGGCCGATTGTGGCTGTGAGGCCGGGAAGCGCTTCGCCTGTTCGCGCCGGGCGACGCAGCCGGCGACATTCGACGCGATCGCAGTCCAGGCCGCGCCGCGCTTCAGCGAATCGAGGAAGCATTCGTCGTAATAGGTGTAGCGGTCATCGGTGCCGCAGCCGAAGGACGGCCGGTCCGCCCGGGCCGCGGTCAGCACGATGCGGTCCGGCGTCGTCAGCGCCGGCGTCTCGGTGTAGATCCCGGAATAGCAACCGGAGGTGACCAGAACGGTCGGCCGGCCGGCGCAGGCGCCGTCCAGGGCCTGGGCCAGATAGGCGGGCGGGATCACCGCATCGTCGGCGGCGGCGAACAGCCCGCGGCCCTCGACGCCGTGCGAGGTGAGGTAGACGAAACAGCCGGTCCCGGCGGGGCCGGCCAGACCGGTCATGGCGCGGTCGAAATTCGCCTTGGTCGCGACCGCGTCCGGCTGCCGCGCATCGGCCTTGAGCACGGCGATGTCGGCCGGCGCCACGCCGAAGGACAGCAGGCTGCGCCGCAGCGCGTCGACGCCGTTGTCGAACACCGGCTCGGCGTCGTCGGCGGCGACCAGCAGCGCCTTCCAGCGCAGCGGCGTGTCCGCCGCGGCAGAAGGAGGGGAGGGGGCGGCCGGGCCGGCACAGCCGGACAGCAGCGCCGCGAGGACGGCCAGGCAAAGCGTCGTCTCAATGGCTATTCGAGCCTGCCTGGCCATCGTTCTCCATTCCCCTTTTCTGTCATGCCCGGGCTTGACCCGGGCATCCAGAAGGTCTCGATATTCTCTGGATTGCCGGGTCAAGCCCGGCAATGACAATGAATAGATGCGTGGCTACGGGAAGAACCAGCCTCGCATTGTCCGGCCTACCAGGCGCCGGTGTTCGGCATCGACAGCCACGGCTCGGCCGGCGGCTTGGCGCCGCCCTTCTGCAGGATCTCGATCGAGATGTTGTCCGGCGAGCGGACGAAGGCCATGCGGCCGTCGCGCGGCGGTCGGTTGATGGTCACGCCGGCCTTCTGCAGCCGGTCGCAGAAGTCGTAGATGTCGTCGACCTCATAGGCCAGGTGGCCGAAGTTGCGGCCGCCGGTGTAGACCTCGGGGTCCCAGTTGTAGGTCAGCTCGACCGGCGCGTCCTCCTGCCCGGGCGGGGCCAGGAAGACCAGGGTGTAGCGGCCCTTCTCGTTCTCGCTGCGGCGGGTCTCCTTCAGGCCCAGGAGATCGCGGTAGAAGCGCAGCGACTGCTCCAGGTCGGTGACGCGGACCATGGTGTGCAGGTATTTCATCTTCCATCCTCCCGAACGGGTTCGCGGCGGCGGGTGTCGAATCATCTGAAGCGGTCCGGACGGCGGCCGCGCGGGCATCGCCGAGTCCGGACCCGCGCTACAATCGTCGCCCGGCGGCTGTCTGACAAGTCGCTCCGGCTCTTCAGCCGGAGCCGGCAGAAAATCTCGTCAGATCGCAGATCAAAGGTTGTGGTCGGCCCCATCGTTCATAAATGATGGACACCGTGTCGGCCCAGCCGATGCATCCCCGACCATCTCTGCTCCGGAGGCCGAGGCGCATCCATGCCGCACGACACCCCCCTGATCGCCACCATCGTCGCCGGCCTCGGCCTGGCCTTCATCTTCGGCGCCCTCGCCAACCGGATCAAGGCGCCGCCGCTGGTCGGCTATCTGCTGGCCGGCATCCTGGTCGGGCCGCACACGCCGGGCTTCGTCGCCGACCAGGCGCTGGCGCCGGAGCTGGCGGAGATCGGCGTCATCCTGCTGATGTTCGGCGTCGGGCTCCACTTCTCGCTGAAGGACCTGCTGTCGGTGCGGGCGATCGCGGTGCCCGGTGCCGTGGTCCAGATCGGCTTCGCCACGGCGCTCGGCCTCGGCTTGGCGCTGATGCTGGGCTGGACCATCCCGGCCGGCCTGGTCTTCGGCCTGGCCTTGTCGGTCGCCAGCACCGTGGTGCTGCTGCGGGCGCTGCAGGAGCGCCGGCTGGTGGAGACCGAGCGCGGCCGCATCGCCGTCGGCTGGCTGATCGTCGAGGACCTGGCGATGGTCCTGGCCCTGGTGCTGCTGCCGGCGCTGGCCGGGCTGGTCAACGGCGGCATCGATGTCGGCTCGGATCCGCTCGCCGTCTCCCTCGGCCTCGACCTCGGCGTCGGCGGCGTCCTGGCGCTGACCCTGGTGAAGGTCGCCGCCTTCGTCGCGTTGATGCTGATCGTCGGCCGCCGGGTGATCCCCTGGGTGCTGCACTACGTCGCCCACACCGGGTCGCGCGAGCTGTTCCGGCTGGCGGTGCTGGCGATCGCGCTCGGCGTCGCCTTCGGCTCGGCCAAGCTGTTCGGCGTCTCGCTGGCGCTCGGCGCCTTCTTCGCCGGCATGGTGCTGAGCGAGTCGGAGCTGAGCCACGCCGCGGCGCAGGAGACGCTGCCGCTGCGCGACGCCTTCGCGGTGCTGTTCTTCGTCTCGGTCGGCATGCTGTTCGACCCGACCAGCCTGTGGCGCGACCCGCTGCCGCTGCTGGCGGCGGTGTTCATCATCGTCATCGGCAAGTCGGTCGCCGCCTTCGTCATCGTCCGCATCTTCGGCCATCCGGTGACGACCGCGCTGCTGATCTCCGCCAGCCTGGCGCAGATCGGCGAGTTCTCCTTCATCCTCGCCGAGCTCGGGGTGAAGCTGCAACTGCTGCCGGAGGCCGGGCGGGACCTGATCCTGGGCAGCGCGATCCTGTCGATCCTGCTCAACCCCGTGGTGTTCAACCTTTTCGGCCGGCTGCGGCCGCTGCTCGAGCGCGTGGGGCCCACCCCCGCGATGGCGGGCGGCCCGGCCATCCCCGCCGAGGAGGCGCCATCGGCCGAGGCCGCACCCGCGCCCGCCGCACCGCCCGTGGCCGAGCCGGCCACGCTGGAGGAGCCGGCGGTGCCGACCGCGCTCACCGACCACGTCGTGCTGGTCGGCTATGGCCGCGTCGGCAGCCTGATCGGTGCATCGCTGCAGGCCGCGGGCCGGCCCTTCCTGGTGATCGAGGATGCCGACCAGCCGCTGGCCCGGCTGCGCGAGGCCGGGATCGAGACCATCATCGGCAACGCCGCGGCGCCGGAGGTGCTGGCGCTGGCCAACCTGCCCGGCGCCCGGCAACTGGCTGTCGCCGTCCCGAACGCCTTCGAGGCCGGCCAGATCGTCGCCCAGGCCCGCGCCGCCAATCCCGGCATCGCCATCATCGCCCGGGCGCATTCCGACGCCGAGGTCGAGCATCTCAGCAGCCTCGGCGCCGACGCCGTGATCATGGGCGAGCGCGAGATCGCCCGCGGCATGGCCGAAGCCCTGGTGGCGGGCGAGGCGACACCGCCCGAAATCACGCAAACGGCATGACCGTCCCGAACCTGGTCGCAAAGCTGTTGCGCGGCCGGGTGGGTTCAGACATATTACATTTTGTATACCAGTTGGAATCATGCCGATCATGACTGGTCGTGGGCGGACCCGCCGACGGAGAAGAGATGTCGGCCCACGCCGTCGCCGATCGTGCATCCGGGCGACATGACATGTCGGCCCGGCTTCGATGCCAAAGCGGCGCTCAGCGCCGGACGTCCTCCATGACTCGATTGGCGCTCAGCGCCCTACGCCTTTGCAGGCTCTGCCCGACGGCTCGGGATCAGGCAGGGCCGGCTCTCCGGAGGCCCCGGAGGACCGGCCCGATCCCGCAGGCACCGCCGCGGTAGGGCACGGGAGGCCAAAGAACCGCCGGCAGTCAACGACCGGCCGAACGAGTGCAACGAGACACTGGGAGAGCCATCGCCATGAGTGCGATTTCCAACGCGAGCGCCGGGACGGGGAGAGCGCCCGCGAATCGCTGGATTCAGCTGATCGCCGGCATCGTCTGCATGGTCGCCGCCGCGAACATCCAATACGCCTGGACCCTGTTCGTCCCGGAGATCCAGGAGACCTACGGCTGGAGCCGCGCCGCGATCCAGACCGCCTTCACCATCTTCGTCATCGTCCAGACCTGGCTGACCCCGATCGAGGGGTACTTCATCGACAAATACGGCCCGCGCGCTTTGGTGCTGGTGGGCGGCGTGATGACCGGCCTGTCCTGGATCGTCAACTCCTACGCCACCTCGCTGACCGGCTTCTATGTCGGCGCGGCGATCGGCGGCATCGGCGTCGGCTGCGTCTATGCCACCTGCGTCAACGCCGCGCTGAAATGGTTCCCGGACCGGCGCGGCCTGGCCGTCGGCCTGACCGCCGGCGGCTACGGCGCCGGCTCGGCCCTGACCATCATCCCGATCGCCAGCGTCATCGCCGGCTCGGGCTATCAGACCGCCTTCTTCTGGTTCGGCCTGATCCAGGGCAGCATCATCTTCGCCGCCGCCTGGTTCCTGCGCGCGCCGGGCAAGGAGGAGGTCAAGCACTCGACCAAGGTCGCCCAGACCCGGCGCGACTACACGCTGGGCGAGGCGCTGCAGACCCCGGTCTTCTATGTCATGCTCGGCATGTTCATCTGCACCGTCACCGGCGGTCTGATGGCGGTCGCTCAGCTCGGCGTCATCGCCCAGGATCTCGGCGTCAAGGACATGCCGGTGAACCTGTTCTTCTTCACCATGGCGGCGCTGCCCTTCGCCCTGATGCTTGACCGCATCATGAACGGCATCTCGCGGCCCTTCTTCGGCTGGGTGTCCGACCATATCGGGCGCGAGAAGACGATGTTCATCGCCTTCACCATGGAAGGCATCGGCATCGTCGCGCTCGGCACCTTCGGCCACAATCCGTGGGCGTTCCTGATCCTGTCGGGCGTCGTGTTCCTGGCCTGGGGCGAGGTCTACTCGCTGTTCAGCGCCACCGCCGGCGACACCTTCGGCACCAAGCATGTCGGCAAGATCTACGGCGTGCTGTACTGCGCCAAGGGTGTCGCAGCACTACTGGTGCCGTTCGGCAACCTGCTGATGGAGGCGACCGGCACCTGGTCGACGGTGCTGTACACCGTCGCGGCGATGGACCTGATCGCGGCGTTCTCGGCGCTGGCGATCCTGCGGCCGATGCTGCAGCGCCACCACGCCCGCAACGCCTCGGCGCTGGCGGCGGCCGAGCCGCAGCGGCCGGCCAGCCACAGCGGCCGGCTGGCCAGCGCGAACTAGGCTCTCGGGCCGGCCCGTCGCCGGCCCTGCAGGACCTGACCCGGCCGCACATGTCCGTCCCCAAGGGCGGCCTGGGATTTTCGGATCGACCGCTCCGCGGGATGGAACAGCCGGGCCGGGAGGGCAGCCTCCCGGCCGGTTTCCGTTTCGGCCGGATCGGTCCGCTTCGCAGATCCGCCACAATCCGACGGGACGATGCGGCCATGTCCGACGCCGTCACCATCATCCGCATCCTCGGCCGGTTCCTGCTCAACATCCTGGTCCTGCTGGCCTGGTTGTTCGCGGCGGCCCAGGCGTTCACGCTGGCCAGCTGCACCTCCGGCGACCCGCTGAGCTGGGCCGTCCTGATGGTGATCGCGGCCGGCTATTTCATCTGGCCGGCGACCCTGGCGCTGCTGGCCGGCGCGCTGGTGCTGGCCATCCGCCGCCCGCCGACCCGCAACTGGTTGCGAACCATCGTGGCTGTCGCGGCGATCCTGGCCTTTCTCGGCGCCGCCGCAGGATTCGGCGACCGCGGGGCCTGCACCTTCGGCGGCTTCTGACGCGGTCTCTAGCCCTCGAACACCAGCTGGATGCGATCGCTGGCGAAGCTGGACAGGCCGAATTCGACCACCGTGCCCTCGGCATCGACATTGACCGCCTCGGTCGCCATCACCGGCCGGGTGCGGGTGATCTCGAGCAGCCGCTGCTCCCGCGCATCCGGCAGCCGGGCCGACACCCGGGTGCGCCGGCGGGTGTAGTCGGCGATGCCGAAGCGGGCGAAGCTGGCGGTCACCGAGCCGGTCTCGCGGAAGATCTCGACCAGCCCCGGAAAGCGCGCCGCCGGGAAGTAGTGGCTGGCGAGGCTGAGCGGCAGCCCGTCGGCATGCGACCGCGTGTCCAGCCGGATCACCGGCGTCCCGGCCGGCACCTCCAGCTCCCGCGCGATCGGGCCCGAGGCCTGCTCAATCGCCGATTCCAGCAGCTCCAGCCGCGCCGCCCGGTTCTCCCGCCGCATGTTCTCGTGGAAGCGGGTGCGCCGGCCGATCAGATAGGCGATGGCGCCGAGATGGACGAAGGTGCCGCGCCCCTGGGTGACGTCGATCAGGCCGCGCTCCTCCAGCTCCGCCATCGCCCGCCGCACCGTGTGGCGGTTGACGCCGAACCGCTCTGATAGCTCCGCCTCGGTCGGCAGCCGGGCCCCGGCCGGGTGCACGCCGTCGCGGATCTCGCGCTCCAGCGCCTCGCTGATCTGGCGCCACAGGGCGACGCCGGCGCCTCGGCTGAGCGAGGTCTGCGCAGCCATGCCAATCCCGTCACGCAAATTTCATCCTTCCCGACTTGCGGTCGTCGTCGAATCCCGTCCATGATCTAAACATACGGATGATTAGACAAATAGGCAATAGGTCCATCAGCCTATGATCAAAGAAACCGAACAGCGCCGGGACTGGATGGCCGTGCTGGCCAAGGCCGATCCGGCGACACTGCAGCAGTTGTGGTCCGATCTCGGCGACGAGGCCGGCTTCACCACGCTGCGGCCGGCTGAGACCGGCATGGTGATGGTGCGCGGCCGCGCCGGCGGCGACGGCATGGCCTTCGCGCTCGGCGAGATGACGGTGACGCGTTGCACCGTTCGCCTCGACGGCAGCGAGGTGCTGGGCTTCGCCTATGTCGCCGGCCGCGACCGCCGCCATGCCGAGATCGCGGCCCGGGCCGACGCGCTGCTGCAGACCGGCCGGCGCGACACCGTCGAAGCCGCGGTGATCGCGCCGCTGCGTGCGGCGCAGGCCGAGGCGCGAGAGACCGCCCGGCGCAAGGCTGCGGCGACCCGCGTCGACTTCTTCACCATGGTGCGCGGGGAGAATCCGCGATGACCGCGATCCTCGATTCGGCGGCGCTGCTGCCCGGCTTCGCCGACCCTGTGCTTGGCAGCCAGTCGGTGTTCCGCGCCGTGCTCGACGCCATGTCCCGGCCCGGCCGGCCGGTCGCTTGCCCGGAACCGGTCGCGGCGCCCGCGCCGCTCGGCCGCGCCATGACGGCGGCGGCGCTGACCCTGATCGATGTCGACACGCCGGTCTGGCTCGACCCCGCCCTGGCGACCCCGGCGGTGCAGAGCTTCCTGCGCTTCCACACCGGCGCACCACTGGTCGCCGACCCGGCCGCCGCCGCCTTCCTGCTCGTCGCCGATGCCGCGTCCTTGCCGCGCCTCGGCGACCTGGCCCTGGGCGAGGACCGCTACCCCGACCGCTCGGCGACTCTGGTGGTCGAGGTGCCGGCGCTGGACGGGCCGGAAGCGGGCCGCTTCACCGGCCCCGGCATCGCCGCGTCCGAGCCCGCCCGGATCGCCGGCCTGCCGGCCTGGTTCCGCGAGGACTGGGCGGCCAATGGAGCCGCCTATCCGCTCGGGGTCGACCTTCTGCTGACCTGCGGCGACCGGATGCAGGGCTTGCCGCGCACCACCCGCTGGGAGGGCTGATCCGATGTATGTCGCCGTCAAGGGAGGCGAACACGCGATCGAGAACGCCCAGGCGCTGGTGGCGGAGACCCGCCGCGGCGATCCGGCGGTGCCGGAGATCGCCCCGGATCAGATCCGCGAGCAGCTGGGCCTGGCCGTCGACCGGGTGATGGCCGAGGGCTCGCTCTATGACCGGGATCTCGCGGCGTTGGCGATCAAGCAGGCGCAAGGAGATCTGGTCGAGGCCATCTTCCTGCTGCGCGCCTATCGCACAACGCTGCCGCGCTTCGCCGTGTCGGAGCCGGTCGACACCGCGCGGATGACGGTGCGGCGCCGCGTCTCCGCCACCTACAAGGACATTCCGGGCGGCCAGATTCTGGGGCCGACCTACGACTACACCCATCGCCTGATCGACTTCGCCCTGGCGGCGGAGGGGCGGCCGCCGGTGGCACCGGAGGGCGAGGCGGGGCCGGACGGGCCGGTGCCGCGGGTGGTCGACATCCTCAACCGCGAGGGGCTGATCGAGCGCGAGGCCGCGGCGCCGGAGGGTCATGAGCCGGTCGACCTGACCCGCGACCCGCTGACCCTGCCGGCCGACCGCGACCAGCGGCTGCAGAACCTGGCGCGGGGCGACGAGGGCTTCCTGCTGGCGCTGGGCTATTCGGTGCAGCGCGGCTATGGCGGCAACCACCCCTTCGCCGGCGAGATCCGGCTGGGCGAGGTGGCGGTCGAGATCGTGCCCGAGGAGTTGGGCTTCCCGATCGAGATCGGCGAGGTCACCGTCACCGAATGCCAGATGGTGAACCAGTTCGCCGGGTCGAAATCGGCGCCGCCGCAATTCACCCGCGGCTACGGCCTGGCCTTCGGCCATTGCGAGCGCAAGGCCATGGCGATGTCGCTGGTCGACCGCGCGCTCAGGGCCCGCGACCTGGGCGAGGCCGCGCGCTACCCGGCGCAGGACGAGGAGTTCGTGCTGGCGCACAGCGACAATGTCGAGGCCTCGGGCTTCGTGCAGCATCTCAAGCTGCCGCACTATGTCGACTTCCAGGCCGAGCTGGAGCTTGTCCGCCGGCTGCGGGCGAAGCATGAGCAGCGCGCCCGCGAGGCCGACGACACCCGGAAGGAGGCGGCGGAATGAGGATCCGTATTCTTTCCCCTGATCGTCATTCCCGCGAAAGCGGGAATCTCCCGCCGGTGAGTGCGTTTCGAGATCCCCGCTTTCGCGGGGATGACGACGAAGGGAAGTGGGTGAGGGGGCGAGCCGATGTCTGACGTGGGAAACGCCGTGACCCGCGACCCGGGCTACAACTTCGCCTATCTCGACGAGCAGACCAAGCGGATGATCCGCCGGGCGCTGCTGAAGGCGGTGGCGATCCCCGGCTATCAGGTGCCGTTCGGCGGCCGCGAGATGCCGGTTCCCTATGGCTGGGGCACGGGCGGCATCCAGGTCACCGCCAGTATCATCGGCCCGGACGACGTGCTGAAGGTGATCGACCAGGGCGCCGACGACACCACCAACGCCGTCAACATCCGCCGCTTCTTCGCCCGCGTCGCCGGGGTGGCGACCACCGAGGACACCGGCGCGGCCACGGTGATCCAGACCCGCCACCGCATCCCGGAGCAGCCGCTGGCCGAGGGCCAGATCCTGGTCTACCAGGTGCCGCAGCCGGAGCCGCTGCGGCGGCTGGAGCCGCGCGAGACCGAGGCCCGGCTGATGCACGGCTATGCCGATTACGGGCTGATGCATGTCCGCCTGTACGAGGACATCGCCCGCTTCGGCCATATCGCCACCACCTACGACTATCCGGTGATGGTGCATGGCCGATATCTGATGGCGCCGTCGCCGATCCCGAAGTTCGATAATCCGAAGATGCACATGAACCCCGCGCTGCAGCTGTTCGGGGCGGGGCGCGAGAAGCGGATCTACGCCATCCCGCCCCACACCCGGGTGGTCAGCCTGGATTTCGAAGACCATCCCTTCGACATCCAGCATTGGGACCAGCCCTGCGCCCTGTGCGGCGCCGAGGACAGCTATCTCGACGAGGTCGTGCTCGACGATGCCGGCGGGCACATGTTCGTCTGCTCCGACAGCCATCACTGCCGCACCCGGCGCGAGGCCGGCCATCACGGCGCCCTGAGCGGCGAGGCGCTGGCCGCCTATAACCGCGCGGTCGAGCAGGCGCATGAGCCGAAGGGAGCCGAGGCATGAGCGGCGACATCCTGCTGCGGGTCGAGGGCCTGACCAAGCTGTATGGCGACACCGTCACCGGCTGCCGCGAGGTCGCCTTCGAGATGTCGCCCGGCGAGGTGCTGGGCATCGTCGGCGAGAGCGGCTCGGGCAAGACCACGCTGCTCAACTGCATCTCCGGCCGGCTGCCGCCGAGCGCCGGCACGGTCGCCTTCGACACCCGGGTGCGCGGCCTGATCGACATCTACGCGCTGTCGGAGCCGGAGCGGCGGATGCTGGCCCGCACCGATTGGGGCTTCGTGCACCAGAACCCGCGCGACGGGCTGCGCATGGATGTCAGCGCCGGCGCCAATGTCGGCGAGCGGCTGATGGCGGTCGGCGCCCGGCATTACGGCCGCATCCGCGGCCAGGCGCAGGACTGGATGGAGAAGGTCGAGCTCGACCTCGGCCGCATCGACGACCGGCCGGCGACCTATTCCGGCGGCATGCAGCAGCGGCTACAGATCGCCCGCAACCTGGTCACCAATCCGCGCCTGGTGTTCATGGACGAGCCGACCGGCGGCCTCGACGTCTCGGTCCAGGCCCGGCTGCTCGACCTGCTGCGCGGCCTGGTGCGGCGGCTCGGCATCGCCGTGGTGCTGGTCACCCACGACCTCGCCGTCACCCGCCTTCTCGCCGACCGCCTGATGGTGATGCGGCACGGCCGGGTGGTGGAGACCGGCCTGACCGACCAGGTGCTGGACGACCCGCAGCACCCCTATACCCAGCTCCTCGTCTCCTCCGTCCTGCAGGTCTGAGCCATGCCGAACACGGTTCCGATGATCGAGGTCTCCGGCCTGTCCAAGACCTTCGTGCTGCACAACCAGGGGGGCGTGCGGCTGCCGGTGTTCGACGGCGTCGACTTCACGGTGGCCGCGGGCGAATGCGTCGTGCTGGGCGGTGCCTCCGGCGCCGGCAAGAGCACCTTCATGCGCACCCTCTACGGCAACTACCTGGCCTCGGCCGGGCGGGTGCTGATCCGGCACGACGGCGCGCCGGTCGACATCACCGCGGCGACGCCGCGCCGGATCCTCGAGATCCGGCGCCGGACGCTCGGCTATGTCAGCCAGTTCCTGCGGGTGATTCCGCGCGTGCCGACGCTGGAGATCGTCAAGGAGCCGATGCTGGCCTCCGGCGTCGCCGAGGCGCAGGCCGAGCGCCGCGCCCGCACGCTCTTGGCCCGGCTGAACCTGCCCGAGAGCCTGTGGTCGCTGCCGCCCGCCACCTTCTCGGGCGGCGAGCAGCAGCGGGTCAATCTCGCGCATGGCTTCGCGATGGAGTATCCCATCCTCCTCCTCGACGAGCCGACGGCCTCGCTCGACGCCGACAACCGGCGCGTGGTCATCGAGCTGATCGAGGAGGCCAAGGCGCGCGGCGCCGCCATCGTCGGGATCTTCCACGACACGGCGGTGCGCGACCGGGTGGCGACCCGGATCTTCGACGTCACGCTCTACAAGGCGGCCGCATGAGCACGGATCTGAACTTCTCGAACGCCCGGATCGTCACCCCCGAGGCCGTCGTCACCGGAACGCTGCGGGCCGAAGGCGGCCAAATCGTAGCGGTGGAGGAGGGGGCATCCCGCTCCGGCGACGATGCCGATGGCGACTACCTGATCCCCGGCATGATCGACCTGCACACCGACCATCTCGAGCGCCACGTGGCGCCGCGGCCGGGGGTGATGTGGAACAACGTCTCGGCGGCGATGGCGCATGACGCCCAGGTCGCCACCGCCGGCATCACCACCGTGTTCGACAGCCTGTCGCTGATGGGCGAGCACAAGGGCGTGCCGCGCGGCGACCTGCTGCGGCCGATGGTCGACGGGCTGGAGGCGGCACGCCGCCAGGACATGCTGCGGGCCGACCACTTCCTGCATCTGCGCTGCGAGGTCGCCGACCCGCATGTGCTCGACTACCTGTCGGTGCTGATCGACGATCCGGCGGTCCGCCTGCTATCGATCATGGACCACACGCCCGGCCAGCGGCAGTACGCCCAGGTCGAGAAATGGCGCCAGGCCAACCGCCACCGCTACAACGAGGCGGAGCTGGACGTGGTGATGAAGCAGCGCCAGGCGTCGCAGGAGGCGCACGCCCACCGGCACCGCCTCGCCATCGCCGAGCTCGCCGCCGGCCACGGCCTGGCCCTGGCCAGCCATGACGACGAGACCCCGGCCCATGTCGACGAGGCGGTGTCGCTCGGCGTCTCGATCTCGGAGTTCCCGACCACGGCCGGCGCGGCCCAGGCGGCGCGCAGCCACGGCCTGTCGATCCTGATGGGCGCCCCGAACGTGGTCCGCGGCGGCTCGCACAGCGGCAATGTCGGCGCGGCGGAGCTGGCGGCCGCCGGGCTGCTCGACATCCTCGCCTCCGACTATGTGCCGATCAGCATGCTGCACGCCGTCTGCCTGCTGGCCGAGGCGCCGGTCGGGCTCGGCCTGCCGGGGGCGGTGGCGCTGGTCAGCGCCAACCCGGCCAAGGCAGCGGGGCTGGACGATCGCGGCCGGATCGCGCCGGGGCTGCGGGCCGACCTGGTCCGCTTCCGCCTGATCGACGGCGTCCCGCACATCCGCGCCGTCTGGCGCGCCGGCAAGCGGGTGGCATGAGCTGGCCTTCTTGAGCCCCCCCTCCCCCCGCGGGAGGGGGTTAGGGGGAGGGGGTTCCCTGGTCCGAACCGGATAGATCGTGGACAGAATGGACCGGCAAGATCGTTGACAGGTTTCCTGGTCGGCAAAGGGGGGCTTTGCCGATGCCATTCCAGGAGACACGAGCGTTGGACGAGGCGGTTCGTTT
>Ga0102589_1002378_pt1 | contig 22040 bp, 21 predicted proteins | sample AraplaMF_Col_mLB_FD_76858 | JGI IMG/M metagenome (GOLD analysis project Ga0102589, IMG submission 76858) | Arabidopsis root microbial communities from the University of North Carolina, USA - plate scrape MF_Col_mLB | ecosystem: Host-associated > Plants > Roots > Endosphere | place: USA... | reverse complement strand
TATCAGCAGATTCATCCACTGTGCCTTCAACTGGTGCTTCAGCCTGCCCGCTATCTTGGTTCGCTGTTGAAGCATGTATTGAAGTAGGAACAAACGTGATCGACGGCAGTGCCAACAAACATGCTAGAACTGCAATACTTCCTATTTTCCGTACTTTCTTGAATTTGGAGTTTATCATTTGTGATGCTCCTCCCTTAGTTCAATTGCTGAAGCATTTTCCAGATGAACACAGGCTTAATTCTGGGAATTACCATTATTGGTCTTGGCATATTCCATGATGCGGTAAGTCCCCGCCAACTTCACGCCAATCGTGAATGTCGCAGCAGCTTTCTGATGAACGGCTTCCTGCACATAATCCCACGTTCCAGCGTTCTCGTTGTAACGATACACGCCCAGTTTGCTCGCATCCCGTCCAGCCAGCGTATATGCCATCTCTGCTTTAAGCTGGACCTGCGAAATCTGCGTAGAATTCATATTCCATTTGGACAGAGAAGCTTTAATACTTTGAAGCAGTGCATCCCGCTGACGCACATCGCTCGAGGCAATGACATAGACAGCGTTATTTCCCGTCCCCTGTTTGCTCACAGGTACCTGGGACAGAGCCTGCGTAGCTGCTTCCGCAGCCTTCAACAGCGCTTCCTTCTCTGCAGCGGTCGGCTCCGATTTCATCCCGTTCAATAGCGCCTGCAGCATCTCTGCAGCCCGTACCGGGTTCTTTTCCTTCAAAATGGCGCTCGTACTCTCCGATATATCCTTGGGCACTGGCAACGACGGTGTCGGTGTATTATTGGATCCGGACTGCCCCTGCTGTTGACCTTGATCGTCCTCGTGCCCCGTCTGTTGACCTTGATCGTCCTGTTGACCTTGATCATTCTCCTGCTTCGATATTTTAACCGTAACCGCCTCACCCACCCCTGATGTAAGCGATTTCAAGTCTTTGTATCCTAGTTCATTGGTGATTCGTTCACTGCTTACGGCTTTGACGTTCTGGACTTTGAACACCGCTTTTGTTGCTTGTCGTGCTTTGAACGTAATATCTGCAAGGTGAACAGACGCCTGCGGATTCTGCTGTATTTGCTTCCTGACTAGCGGAAGGTACAGTGTCCCTTTCTGGGCATCGATCGTATAGGCGTCAAAGGAATCGTAAGCTTTGTCCGCCGTTACACTCAACACCTGCAAAGCCTGGGCATCATAAGTTAGCGCCACCTCGACGCCGAATAGATCATTGAACCGTTCTCCAGTCACTTGCAGCTTGAACGTATCCCCGATGTGAACGTTTTTCTTATTACTGCTGATCGAAATCTGTGAGCCTTCAGCCGCCCTTACATCCGTACTTCCGATCGTAAAGAACGTTGAACTTAACACGATAAGGCATAGGGCGAAAATCATTTTTTTCATCCTTATTTCCCCTTTCTTCGGTTAAAATCGATCCATGAGGTAGAAAACGGAGTTTTGCTGTGGAAAGAGTGTTTCAAGCACAGATGAATGCTGCTCTGTTTCTGGTGCAGATCTATCAGATCCATCATGCCCTTGCAGCAACAGCCGCATGAATTCCTGTTGAGTCATACTGATGCGCATGTATTCGCTCCCCTCACGCGGAGCAGGTTCGACTGAAACTTGCCCTTGCATCGCATGCAAATAAGCTCGTTGTCCTGCGCATTCCCATGCAATGAGCAAGGAATGGTCTGCCAGCGTTCTAGATTGTTGCAACCTATGTTGGAAGACGGGAGCCAGCTTCGCCAGCAAAGGCTGAAACCGAATGATTTTCCACATCATATAAGGCAGTGTCTTCTTCACCGCTCCCCATGCCAGCAACCGATCGATCAACACATGATCGCCAGGAAGATTGGTCTGCATGCGCATCGCTTCCGGACGCTGCTCAGCCAAAGCATGGAGCAACGGAATAGCCGAACCTTCCTCGCCTTTGAGATAGCATAGTTCATCCACGTAGACCGTTCCGTCTTCCTCCGGCTTGGTAATATGCCCGTAAGCGACCACAACCTCGCCTCGCTTAACGAGTAGACAAGTCGAAGCTTCCCATTTTGGCCAATGCAGGCGGTCAAGCCAATGGCTGGACGGGCGAATGACCGTACCGGTTCGATGCTCGTTAAATTGCTCGTAAATGCCGGCAACGGCTTCCGTATAGGACGAATCGAACGGAACAACGTCATACGCGGTAGTATCGCTGCCAGCCGTCATGCTCGCGAGGTCTAATTCGTACATCGTCTCCGGGACGGTACTCCAACCGGCTTTCTCATAGAAAGGGTTGATGACGGCGAACAGCAAGGATAGGTCATAGGCCTGCTGCTCCATCCATGCCGTGATATGGTGCAGCATTTGCCTGCAATGTCCCTGTCCCCGATAGGCAGGAACCGTTGCTACGCTGCCGATCCCTCCGATTTTCAGGGCTGCATCGTCCACGCGACCTTCAAACGGGAATAGCTGTATGGTCGAGGCGAAATCTTGCCCCTGCGTGGCGATCCAGGTGGTAGACAAATCATAGGTTGAATCATGTTCCATGCGCTGCCGGAAGAACTCTCTGCCAACGGGGAACGCGTCGCCGAGCATATCATAGACGGCTTCCAATTCAGCACGGTTTTCGATACTGCGAATTTCTAGCTGCTCACTTGTCATGGAATTCTAGCCCTCCAGTTGCTATAGAAGCGTGAACTCTATTATCTAGTATTTGATGACAGTCGCGATCGTCTCTGTCGGCTGTCGATAATTCTCATAGGCCTCTGCGGCATTATCGATGGCATAGACATTCGTGATGAGCTTCTTAATCGAGATACGTCCCTCTGCCAATAAACGAATGTATTCTTCGACGTTACGTCCCTCCGTCCAGCGGGAATAGCCGATCGGATAATCGCGATTCTCTCTTTCATATTGCACGTCATATCTGCCGGGGCCGCCTGCGCGAGATATCAGCACCTGCGCTTCCTTCCCGAACATCAGCTCCCTGGAGAACTCGGCCGTCAAATCGCCGACTATGACGATTTTCCCGCGATCGCGAATCCATTTCATCGAGCTATTGATCAACTGCTCCCCCGGACCACTGGCACAGTGCAGGACCGCATCCGCCCCGAAACGTCCGACGGCATTCGTGAGTCGTGCCTCCATCTCAGCTTGATCCTGATAGATATGAGCGAATCCCCGCTCTTGAAGCATAGCGACTCGGTCGCCTCTTACATCGAGGCCTACTGTTCGATATGCAGCCGCACCCGCAATCTGCGTGATGAGGTTGCCGAGAATGCCGAGTCCGACGACGACAACCGATTCACCGAACCTCAAATCGGCCGTACGAAGGGCATGAATCGCAATCGCGCCAAGACCTGCAAAGGCAGCCTCCTGCGGATCGACGTGACCCGGCACGACGGCGACCAAATTCGCCGGAACGGCCAACCATTCCGCATGATGTACATAGGGCGCGCCATAGCAAGCGACAAGCTGGCCTTCCTGGAGATGCTCTACTCCTTCCCCTACCTGCTCCACAACGCCAACCGCATTGTAGCCAAGCGTTGCGAGTCGATCTGAGGCTTTCCTGACAAAGATCATTTCCGTGCCCGGACTAATCGCTGAATACGTCGTCCGTAGCAGTACGTGTCCGATGGGCAAGGCCGGCTTCTCTCGCTCGGCAATGATAATTTTTCCATGCTGTGTAGCAATCATCTTCATCGCGTCGTCACTCCAAATTATTCATTCGAGTTTTGTTTTCGATATTCGCTCGGCGAAATGCCATAATACTTTTTGAATGTCGTCGTGAAGGTGGACGAATTCAGATATCCCGTCTTTTCCCCGATTTCACTGATCGACAAGGCGCTGTCCTTCAGCATTTCTTTCGCGTGCGACAGTCTCACTTTATTGAGATACTCCACGTAATTGATCCCAAATGTCTTTTTGAAATAGCTTGAAAAATATTTCGGCGACGTCTCCACGATCTCCGCAATATGATCCAGGTATAAATTCTCCCTATAGTGCAGCTCGATGTACTGCGAAATAAAGCTGGGATTGAGCCGATTCGGCTCCTCCTGCTTGCTGTGCTTGGCAATATGCTTCGCTGCCTCGATCAGAGCACGCTCAATATCCAGATAATCATGGGCGTAATCGATCCTGTGCAGGAACCGCTGCTCCAGCTTATACATTTCATCATCTGCGTTGGCCGTCGCGCTTGCATGTCTCAGCATGTATAGGAACATCGTCTTGGCGATGTGGGCCATCTGGTGATGATGGACGCCCCGATTCGCGTTCTCTCTGAGCGTCTCGGAGATGATCTCCTTGGCCTCCTGCAGCTTGCCATTCGACATGTAGTTGGACAGCTTCTCGATTCGATCGAACGGGAAATACAGGCTCCATCCATAATGAATCTTCTCCGCATCCAGCACATTCGACGACTCATTCACAGCTCGGTATAACAAGCCATTCATGGCGCTGCGATAAGCCGGCTTATAGTTCATCAACTCGGATGCATACAGCTTGCTCACGCTCGCCCACACCGAATACCCCAGCAGCAGCTCTTCCTGTTCCAGATTCGCGAACAACCGTTTCAAGCGCTTGAGCAGCAGGGCCCGATCATTCGGTTGTTCTATGCCAATGAGCGAAATGAAATGCAGGTTTTTGTCATAGAACACATGGACATCATCGCTTTCCTTCTGCAGCGCCGCATGCAGTACTTCCGCGATCCTCTCCACCGAGACAGCTGGCTGCTGCTCTTTGTCTTTCGGATCCAGATGCACCATCATTAATACGAAATACTTGCTGCGCACGGGATCGCTGTAGCTGATCTGCAGCTGCAGATCAGGTTCGGCAGCGTAAGCGTATTCATCGACGGCTTGCAAGAATAAGCTACGGCGCGCTTCCGACTCCGCTACCTTCAATTGCTGCCTGGTCTCATCGATCTCCATCTGCATTTTCACGACGCCGCTCAGAATCTTGCGGAAATCATTCCCCCTGCTGGTGCCGCCAAGCTGTCGAATGATTTTCTTGACCGGCCTGTTCAAATAAATGCTGAGAAGCACAGACAACAGGACCGCGCTGATGATAGCCGATACCATGATCTTCTCATTGGCCCCGATAACGGAATCGATATTCTGGAACTGGTATGGCACTTTGTTAATATAGACGAAATCGTTGAAATCCGACTTGTAGAAGTTGTATTGATAGTCTTCCTTCTTCAGAGAAGCTTCACGGGACGAATTGAAATAGACCTCGTCCATCAATCCCGATAAATCGGAATTTGTGTCCGTACTCAGAACCACGCTGCGGTCTTGGTCGAGTACGATCAGCGAAGCGCCCGGAATCATCAGCTTCTGGTTGACATGCTTCAGTAATGCTGCCTCATCCATGAGTAGGATGATGTTCTTGTTCGAAATGCGGACCTTGTTCCCGCCGATGGCAACCATTAGCTTCTTCCTCTGCCACGATGCGTCCGTTGCGACTTTGAAATATTGCCCAGGCATCATCTTGAAGCCGTGCTTCCCTTTCACGTACGTGCGCCAGTAGTTCTCGTTATACATATCATGCTTGTATTTCTTCTCGAACAAATGGCCGAGGTTGCTCGTGCCGATGGAGGTGATGGCTAGATCCATATCATCGTAGAATACGATCACTTCCTCGATGAAATCTACGGAGGAGACAAGTGTAGCAATGCTATCCTGCATCGTATACACCTTAGCCATGTCAATACGCCCGTCTTCTTCCGATTCCAAGTTACTGTAAGGAAGACCGTGAATAGAATAGATAATGTTGTTGATCGACCGGAAGCTGTTGTCGAACGATTGAATCATGGTTTTTACCGCAAGATTGTTGTTTTGCGCGACCTTCTCATAGATCCCGGAAATAGAGTTTTTGTACACAAAATAATTGGATACATACATGATGCCGATGACTAGGAGCAGCGAACAAAAAATTTGCACGATACCCATATTGGTAAAAAAACGCTTCAAATCGTAGTCATCCTTTCTCATAATGGTTTACCCAATTAATTATACACAAGAAGAAACGACTTCGTTGTCCTACACAGGACTGGATAAGCGTTTCTTCGGAAATATAAGAACAGTTTATGTCTGAAACATAAATTCTTATATTTTGAAGTTAACTCATCCCTTCTCAGAACCTAACATGATACCCTTCGCGAAATATTTTTGAGCAAACGGATACATCAGTAAGACGGGAATCATCGACAGCACGATCGTCGCATTCTTCTTCGCTTGCGGGGCGAGTGCCGCCGCATCGACCAATCCTGTCTTGGTGCCATCATCGAAGATGAGCATATCCCGAAGAACGACCTGAAGCGGATACATACTTGAATCCGTCAAATAAATCATCGGCAAGAAGAAGCTGTTCCAGTGCCCCATGAAATAGAAGAGCCCGATGGACGCCAGCGCCGGTTTGGACAGCGGAATGACAATGTTGAACAGGATCCTGTATTCAGAGGCCCCGTCGATCAGCGCCGATTCACGGACCTGCGAAGACATGCTCTCATAGAAGCTCTTCAGAATGATGAGCTCCATCGTCCAGATCGCATTCGGAATGACGAGTGCCCATACTGTATCGGTAAGCCCTAGCCCTTGTACAATCAGATAGTTCGGAATGATACCCGGATTGAGGAACATGGTGAGTACGATGCCTATCATCCAATATTTACGCCAGATGAAATCAGGACGAGACAACGGATAAGCCGCAATCGAGGTCAACAGCAAGTTGATGAAGGTCCCGAAACCCGTATAGAATATCGTATTCAGGTACGCTCTCGGTATCCGTTTGTCCTTTAGCACCTCCAAGTAAGCATCAAAGTTAATGCCTCTCGGTAACAAAGTGACTTTTCCCTGAACCACGGAGGCCGTATCACTGATCGATATCGAGAAAATATATATGATCGGATATACCGTAGCAAGACCAACGCAGCATAGGATCAGGGCGTTGATGACTCCGAACAAGTTAAGCTTCGATTCTCCTACCATAGCCCTTTACCTCCAGCCTTTCTGCTTATGAAGTTTGCCGACAGCAGCATAATCATGGCGATTAACGCTTCGAACATGCCGACAGCGGCAGCATAGCTGTAATTGGATTCAAGTAACCCTTTTCTGTATACATAAGTGGAGAATACATCCGCTACTTCGTACGTCGTCGGCGTGTAGAGCAGCAATACCTTCTCATAGCCGATACGGAGCATGTTGCCCGTCTTCAAAATGAACATAATGAGAATCGTCGGCATCAGACTTGGAATTGTAATGTACCACAGGCTCCGGAGCCGGCTGCATCCATCGACCCTGGCCGCTTCATACAACGTCGGGCTAATGCCGGCGATCGCAGCAAGATAGATGATAGCTTCATAGCCCATATTCGCCCAAATGTCCGACGCGACATAAATAGTACGGAACCATTCTGGCATTATTAGAAAGTAAATCTTCTCAAAGCCTAGAGCTGCAATCAGCTTGTTGATCAAGCCGCTGCTTGGCGATAAGAAGTCGATCACCATGCTGCTAATGATGACAACGGACAAAAATGCCGGCAAATAAGTAAGCGTCTGAATCGATTTTCTCATCCATTTCACCCGAAGTTCATTCAGCATGATCGCGAGCAGAATCGGAATCGGAAATCCGAATATTAATGTGAAAAAACCTAATGACAGCGTATTTCTGAACAACAGCCAAAAATCGTTGCTCGAGAAAAACTTAATGAAATGCTTGAGACCGACCCATTTACTGCCCAAGATACCTTCGAATACGTTATAGTCCTTGAAAGCGATCGTTAAGCCGAACATCGGCCCGTACCTGAAAACAATATAAAATATGAGGCATGGCAGAAAGAGCACCAATAGCTGTCTGTCCCGTTTCATATGCTTCAGCGTCCCGATGAACGAGGCGGAAATCCGTGACGCGAGCGCTGGCTTATTCGGTGTAAGGATCTTCTCCGTGTTAGGATTTGGCACGTTTCTTCCCTCCTGGATGCTGATGAATGGCACGCTGGAACATCAAGTCCTTCGCGCCATTCACCCTCCTAATCATCCTAAATTCATCTATTTATTGGCGTCATAGCGTTTTTGAGCTTGGTTATAGACTTCAGCATATTGGGCTGCACCCATCTTCTCAGCCGTTACCAACCAATCATTCCATTCCTTATCCCCATAGTTCTTGTTCAGGATATACTTTGCATTAAATTCATTCATCGATTTGATAATCGAGGTTTGCAGTTCAGCCACTGTAGCGATTTCATCCTCGGTCAGATTGAGTACGGGATCAAGCGGTTCGAATTTTTTGGTAGATACGATCTTATCCTGCGCCTCTTTTTCCTTCTCCGTGTAGTTGTAGTATACGGAGCGATGATCCGGATTCAGGTACATCCCCTCTACCCACATGCCGTAATGCTCTTCCAATGCTTTAATTTCTACCGTTGCAAGGTCTTTAAGTTCTGGATATACCGGCTTACCTTTATCATCGAAGTTGAAGTTTGCACCCTCTACACCAAGCGTAACCAGTTCTGAACCCGATGGGCTCGTCAAATAGTCAAGCAATTTGAGTGCCGCTTCTTTATTCTCGTTATTCGCCACCGTGATTCCGAAGTCTGCATCGATCCTCGGCAATGTGCGGATGTGGCCTGTAGGCCCGACTGGATTACCGTAGCGCAAGTTATACTCCGGATTTTGCGAGCTGACTTGGTTGTAGAACAGATCAAGACGTCCGATCCAGTCCCATGTCACGAATGATTTGCCTGTCGTCATTTTGGCCGTCCAGGATTCGCTCGTATCAGTCAGGAATTCTTGGTCCAGCAAGCCTTCGTTATACAGTTTTTTTAGGAAATCGAGCATTTCTTTGTACTCCGGCTGTGTGCCTGCGAACTTCCAAGTTTTACCTTGCTCAACATAATAAGCAGGATAGCTCAAGCCTCCAATGCCCCAGCCGTAAGAAAGATCACTAAAGATATTTTCTTTGGTCTTGGAAGCCATCGGATAGGAATCCGGATAGATCTCTTTTAATTTCTTCAGCGCCTGATAGAACTCTTCCGTATTGGTCCATTCCGGAATGTTGTTCTTATCGAAAATATCTTTGCGATACATCATGCCATGGTTCACATCGCGGTTCATGTTATGAATCGGCCATGAATAGAGTTTGTTATTCTCATCGCCGAAGGAACTAGCAACCCATGGATTCTCATCGACGTACAACTTTTTGAAGTTCGGCAGCATATCCACATAGTCGTTAATCGCCACGACTGCTTTTTGTTGGCCGATTTTCTTCAGCTCAGCCGGCTTAAGTCCGTGGAAAATATCCGGAAGCTTGCCGGATGCGACGATCAAACGAAGCTTGTCTTGGTAAGTCGCCGAAGAATAGTTCTGAAAATCGACTGTAATCCCCGTGCGTTTCTCGATTTCCTTGGCGACCAGCTTATCGTTCAGCGGCGTTTCGCTAACGACCATCCAGGTAATCTTCGTTGGCTTATCGACGAGCGGAAGCTTTAATCCCCCCGTATCGCCATATTGTTTCGAGGTATCTTCCACTACTGCGTTGCTTGGCGCATTCGTTGCTTCATTGGAAGCTTTCTCATTCTTGTCATTGCTCCCCGAACCGCATGCAGCCAGCAGCGTACCTGCTAGCGTCAGGACAAGCGCCATGCTGAGAATCCTTTTTGACATGTTTGTACCTCCCCTTGTGATATGTGATTATCTCCCTCGCCCGAAGCGTTCGTTCGGACAATTCAAATTGTAGATGAGGGTAAATATCCCGTAAATGAAGCGTTTTCATTTGCTGTTATATTTTCGGTTCCAATGATGATGGAAAACTAGAAAAATCCTTATATATCAAGCATTTCCGGGGTGTGGAAAAAGCTAAAGTGGTGGAAAATGCTTTATCTTATAGCAGCACAGGATTCCCCAGCCTCCTGCTCTCCTCGGCTGCCTCTACAAAGCGGATCACTTCGAGGGTCTCCTCCCAATCCAGTGGAGGAACATGCGTATGGAACAGCATCATAATCTGTTCCAGCAAGCTAGCATAAAAAGGCTTCGCACCCGAATCAATCTCGACCACCGAGCTTTGCCCCTCCCGGTGAATGATTGCGCTGAAGGGTGTTTCTGGCAATCGGCTAAGCTTGACCGTGCCCGAACGCCCGTCTCCCCAAGTTGCAGCGATTAGATCATATTCCTCCGTTGTAGTTACGCTGACTTCCGAGCAACCCTTACCCATCACAGCATAGAGAAGCTCTACCGTATGAATGCCATACCAGTAATAATAGGATTGCGTGGGTTCCACGGCCAATGGGCCGAAGACGTCAGCGCCAGTGACATTCGCAGCGCCTCCCCGTTCTATATCATCCGAGATTTGCTGTGCGTATCTTAAAGCTGAACTGCTCATTAACGGGACCTGATGCTGCCGGGCGATCCGAAATATCTCTCGGGCGTCTCTGCTGTTCAGCGCTAAGGGTTTATCGATAAAGACCGGTTTGCCGTATGGAGCGATCCTCCTGAACTGATCCAGATGTACCCGGCCGTCCGCGGATAGAAGCAATATGGCGTCGCAGGTTGCAGCAACCTTCTCGGGACTATTCATTCTCTGGACACCGAACTCGATTACAAGCGTGTCCATAAAGCCCTCCACCCGATCTGCGCTAAGCAGGAAATCTAGTGACCCACCTGCAAAAGCTGTAACTACGTTGCCTCCCGGCACATGATTCGCATCGGTTGGATCGTTGAGCAGCCTCGTAAATGCAACAGCATGAGAGGAATCCGTACCAACAAGACCTATGTTGATAGAATGCACCCTGCTCTCCCCTTTCCAGATCTCTGCTAGTTGCTAAGCCACACCGCAAGATGCTCGGATACGAACGCATCATCATTCAGATGCGGATATTCCCGATAGACGCGATCAATCTCTTCGCGTTGTCCCGGAGACAAGGTTTCGTGCGGATTCAGACACCATATGCCCTGCAGCAAGCCTTGGCGGCGCAGTACTTCATGAATGCCAGGGATACAGCCAGCAAAATGATGCGCCGGATCGAAGAATGCCGCATTCGCATCCGTAACTTGCACGTTACGCGTCAACCATTCTGTTGCGATTTCGCCGTTCGCTCTTGCAAGCTTGATCTCCTCCAGCAGCGCTACTGCCTTATGCGTCCAGACCGCCCAATGCCCCAGCAATCCGCCGACAATGGCTTTCTCTACCGTCTCTCCCGCCACTTCGAACCGATACGTCGTTAACAGATCATTGACGATATTGTCGTCATTTCCCGTATATAGCGCGATTTCATCGCGTCTCTTCGAATAGCACACAGCACGGACCACGTCAATCGTCTGGTAGCGATTGAATGGCGCCATTTTGATGGCAACGACGTTAGGAATGTCTGCGAACTTGCACCAGAAGTCGAAGCTGAAAATCTGTCCGCCCACGGATGGCTGCAAGTAGAAGCCGATCACGGGCATGATCTCAGCAATCTGCTTCGTTCGCTCCAGAATCTCTTGCTCGCTCGAGCCCACAAGACCGCCCATGCTCAGCAGAGCCGCGTCATATCCAAGCGATTGTGCTAACTGCGCTTCGCGAATAGCCTGCTCCGTCGGTCCGCAAATGCCTGCTACCTTCAAGAACGGACGCGCGATGCTCGCTTTCGCGATTTCTTCCGCCGCCATCCGCAGGACGGGCTCATACAAATTGTACGGTTCGTCGCGGATTTCGAATTGCGTCGAATGCACGCCGATCGCGATCCCGCCCGCTCCCGAAGCCGCATAATAACGGGTAAGCGCCCGTTGATGACGTTCGTCCAGTTGTCGGTTCTGATCCAGTGCCAGCGGATGCGCCGGAATGACCAATCCCTCATGCAGCGCTTGGAACAGTTCAGGTGAAAGTGTTGCAGCAGCCATTAGAACTTCCCCTTTCTCTCTTGGAAATGAGTAGGTTTATTCCACGTCGTTCCGCCCGCTTGAATCCATTCAGCGACCCAGTCGATCATCTGCAGCAAGGATACCGAGGGATAACCGAAGCGCTGATGCGATTTCGAGGCGTTATTCAGCAGCGCTAGCTCCGATTCCGTACCTTCGAATAATGCTTCCTTGCTCAGCCGCTTGGCGAATTCTTCAGCAGCCCAGCGGATCGACATCGTCTCCGGCCCTGTAATGTTCATAATGCTCGGAGGACTCGTGCACTCCGTCAGGCAGCGCAGCGCCATCTGATTGGCATCGCCCTGCCAGATCACGTTCGCATGACCCATGGCCAGGTTAATGGCACGTTGTTCATGGACGGACTTGGCGATTTCGAGCAGCACGCCATAGCGCATATCAATCGCATAATTCAAACGATAGAACAGCATCGGAGTCCCGTTTTTATGGGAATGAAACTCAAAGATACGTTCACGGCCCAAGGTGGACTGTGCATATTCTCCAATCGGCTCGGGGGTTACCGACTCACTGGCTCCGCCGCTGCCGATCGGCAGGAACGGATAAATATTGCCCGATGAGAATACGACGATCCGGGAGTCCTTGTATTTCTCCGATACTCTTCCAGGCAAGTAGGTATTCATACCCCAAGTGAAATGTTCTCTGCCCGTCGTCCCGAATTTATTGCCCGCCATATAAATGATGTTGTCGGCATGCGGCAGCTGCCTTAGCTCATCATCATTCAACAGGTCACAGGAAATCGTCTCGATTCCTGCATCCTCCAGCTCTCGTCTCGCTTCTTCATTCGAGAACCGCGATACGCCGATCACGCGCTTGTTCAATCCGCCCTCACGAACCGCATTTTGTGCCAGCCGGGCCAAGCTCGGCCCCATTTTCCCGCCGACCCCAAGAATCACGATATCACCGTCTACGGAAGATAAGTCCTTGACCAATGCCTCAGAAGGCTCTGCTAGTTTTGCTTCCAATTCCTCTACTGTTTTCAATGCGCTCTTCCCCTTTCTCCATATGGATCTGTCTCCATCATAGCGACAAGAGGGATATAAAGACAAATCTTTAAATCGTCTTTATATCGGCAAATCAGTTACATCATTGTCTTATCCTTCAAAAAAGAGAAACGGTAGATTTGGCGCGGTCTTCCCTTTGGCACCTTGTCCATACCGGAAATATCTACGAGCCCGTTATCGATCCAGAGGAGCAGCAGCCGGTGTGCGCTTCTTACTGTAATATCAAGCAGGGCGGCAAGCTCGTGAACCGTATATTCGTATTTGCCGAATTTCGCGGTATGCGTCAGCAGCTTGCTTAGATAAGCACTGGTCATGCCGGCGTCCTCCGCTCTCTTGATCAATGCCGTATGCGTTGGCGACAGCACGGTTTGTATCGGATCCGACATTTCGAGTGGCCCGATCAAGGTCTGATCCTCACGGATAATAAAGCAGGTATTTCCCCCGGCTTCCCTCGATTTGCGGAGCGCAGCCCGCGCGTTGGTTCCCGCTTCATTAGCCGATGTTCCGAATCCGACACCGAAGCTGAGGGAAATGCCGAACGATAGGCTGGCGTCTTTCGCCAGCGGAATCGTCTTGTAGCCGCCGGTCTCCCGCTCGAATATGCCTCTTGTCGTGAAGAATAAATATTCGTCTCCACCGATGGGTGTCAAATAGCCATCCAGCGATTCGACGTAGTCCAATACCATGCGGTGAATGTCCAGCTTCAGCTTCTGTACCTCGTGCTCGTTACTGCGTTTCATGACCAGCTTGCCGAACTCATCCACCTTCATCATGCCAACGACAATCTGCGATTCCTTGATACGGCGCGATTCCGTCGATAGCAGGGCACGCTCCAGCGTCACGCTCATATCCTGATCCGAAGGAATAAGCCATTCATTCGCTGCCTGCGCGTCCGACAATCTGCGGGCGACCGATTCCACCCCGGTAATGGCCAATGAACAAACCCCTGTGTTCAGAAGATTGTTGTGGAATTCGAACAGCTTGTCCGGCGAGGCATGCGCGGGACCGTTATAGACGACGACTTTGGTATGTTCGATCCCCAGGTCTTTCAGGGCATTCATAACCATGGTTTTTGTGAGCGAATCGATGGAAATCCCGCCTCCCAGGTGACCCGTCTGCAAAGTACGAAATAATGTTTTATACAGACCTGCTCCCGTTAACGGGACATAATGCACCGGGATCGTTACGTTCACATGATCTTTAACCTTACGATGGGCTTGCGCGCCGAATACAAGAAGTACCTCTACCTCCATCATCAACGCCTCCGTAGCGATGGGGACTTCATCCACGTCGTTCACAATCCGAACCACCGGTGTAAATGTCGGGAATGCCTTGATCACTTGTAACAGCTTGTCGACGACTTGCTGCATTCCAATAATGCCAATCTTGATTTGCATAACGTCTAATCACTCCTCTAACGCAATAAGTCCGGCCAACTTTTACCTTGCCTATCTTTGATGTACTCTTCGATTACCTGTAGTATCCCATTACTCATCAGGTAGAAGCAAATGGTTTAATCATACAAAAAAAGCCAACCCTCTTCACCGAAGGTTAGCTTCTCTCCACATTTATCTATAGAATAATAGATCAATCACTTTGAACACGGCCATCGCAAGCACGAATGCAATCGGAATCGTCACGATCCAAGAGATGACAATACGACCTGCTAGGCCCCATTTTACCGCCGAAAAACGCTTCGCGGAACCTACACCGAGGATCGCTGAGGTAATCGCATGCGTTGTACTAACGGGCAAATGCGCTAGCGTTGCCGTCATAATAATAGCAGCTGACGATAAATCCGCTGCAAAACCGTTAATCGGTTCGATTTTGAAGATTTTCGTACCCATCGTTTTAATAATTTTCCACCCGCCGACAGATGTACCGAGTGCCATCGCTGTTGCCGCCGAAATTTTAACCCATAACGGAACATCCAAATTATCTTGTATTCCTGCTGAGACAAGAGCGAAGGTAATGATCCCCATCGCCTTTTGCGCATCATTCGTCCCGTGCGTATAAGACTGAAGCGCTGCCGTCATAATCTGCCCTGTGCGGAAGCCTTTATTGACCGAATGCGGACTCATTCGACCGAAAATAATCTTCAGAATCGTCATCACGATATAACCAAGAGCAAATGCAATAAGCGGTGAGAAGATAAGTCCTTCTACGATTTTCGTAAACCCGGCATAGTTCAAGCTGTCTGAACCCGCTCCTATAAAGACTGCACCCGCGAGTGCACCAATGAGTGCGTGAGATGAGGACGAAGGAATTCCGAACCACCAAGTCACAAGGTTCCAGATGATCGCGGCGATTAAGGTCGCTATCACAATCTCTACCCCATTATCCAGCTTGGAGGGGTCTGCGACGCTTCCCCCGATCGTCTTCGCAACCCCGGTAAAGGACAAGGCTCCGATGAAATTCATCGATGCTGCGAGCAGAATCGCATGCCGCGGCTTGAGCGCACGCGTCGAGACAGATGTCGCGATGGCATTCGCCGTATCGTGGAATCCGTTAATAAAGTCAAATGCTAGAGCTAGTAAGATAACAATACCTAAAACGATCATTGTATGATCCATAGAAATGTATTGCACAGAACGACTAGAGGTTCTTCAAAAAGGTAACTTTTTGAAACACACTATTTAGGTGTTCCCGCGCAACTCTGTCCTCCTTTATTTCACCTATCGTTCACGCGACCTTAGGAGTTGCGCATAATAATGGTTTCAAGAATATTAGCAACGTCTTCGCAATTATCCGTCGTTTGCTCTAGACGCTCGTAGATTTCTTTTTTCTTAATCAGCTCAATCGGATCCTTCACCGCAGCGAATAGATCTTTGATACTCTTACGCAGAATATCGTCTGCTTGGTTCTCAAGGTCATTAATAAGGATCGTATGTTCGCGAATCGCGAGCAATTTTTTCTGTGACAATAGCCGAATCGCTTTTTGGATTTCAAATGCGCTATCAAGCAGCACTTTACCAAATTGTTCGATCGAAGCATCGTATTCCTTCACATGGTACATATCAAAGCGCGATGCACAAGCTTCAAGCCCGTCTAACACATCGTCCAGCGAGGTAGCCAGCGACATAATATCTTCACGCTCAATCGGCGTAATGAATGTCTTATTCAACTCTTTAATAATCGTATGGGTGAATACGTCACATTTCGACTCCAGCTCTTTCATTTCCTTGGTGAAAGCTGTCGTATCTCCTGGCTTTGCTACATACTTCGCAAAAATATCCGCGCCTTGGACAATGGCATCGGCCATATTTTGCAGATTTTGAAAAAATACATCGTTCTTCTTAAACATACGCTGTCCCCTCTGCTTCAAATTGCTTAGATTACCTTAATAATGAGAATTATAACCTTTGTTATCTTATCACAAGTGACATAGTGCTTGTAAAGGAATTGTAAAACAAAATCGTGAATTTCTTTTAACAGTTTGCCGATATTCGCCTACAATTATCCAGTCCGCTCGACAAAATTAAATCCGACAAGGAATCCTTGCCGGATTTAACAAATTACCCCACCTGGATGTGGCTCGCAAATGTTGGAATGTTTGGAACGATGTTGAAAATTGTCTTCCCCGGGTAGAGTGGCAACTCTTGCCCATCCTTATACAATCGAATGACATCACTTGTCTTGCTGCGCGACCACGTGCAAGAGATGGCTTTGCCACGTTGATAGAGTACGGCTTCTCCGCCCTTCATCAAATTCACGTCCAAGCGTCCCACATCGTCTAGCGTACGATGATCCGCTCCCAGCACAACGACATTCGTCGCCGTAAGCGTCTCTTTCGTATTCAAATCGATATGCGGCTGTCCGTTGATCGAACGGCTATAACGCTTGCTCGTCGCATCATAATCATAGGTCACTTTATAGTTCTTGAGCAGGAAGTTGACCGTAATTTTCGCCGCCTCTTCCCCTACAGGCATGTCCTCTTCTTTGGCAAAAGGATACATCGTCACAGGCACATCCGCCTTATACTTCTTCTTCGCAGCGCCTTCACGCAGCTTCTCTAGCGTTGAATACAGATTGTGCGGTGCTTTTCGTGAATTATCCCGGTAAAAGAACGGCCCGGCGTTCGAAATTTCATCCAAGTGTTCTTTGTGTTGACGTTGAAGGACCGCATACCCGTCGGTACTCGCCCCGGCATGCACCAAGACCCCTTGATAGCTATCGCCAAGATCAATGAGATATGGGCGGATGCTGCGGATTGGACCAATTGGTTCCTTGAAATTCTCGCTCTGGAAAATAGCCACAATCCGCGTAATCCCGCCTTCTGCGAGCACTTCATACAGCATATCCGCATGGGTAAGTCCAGACTGCGGTCTTGCCTTGGACATATTATTGATCATGACTGCGATTGGCCTTGCGGTGACTGGCTCTGCAGTGGGTAAGCCTGTTAATGGCGCAATATAAGCCTTTGCCGGATCTTGCTCCGGTTCCTGTTCCGGTGCTGGTTGTTCTGTGGATTGCGGCTCAGGCGTGCTCTCAGCTTCAGGCGTTTTACTCGTGCAAGCACTGAGAAGCAGCGTCAATAGAATACATAGTATGCCGAGTGTTCGATAGAATGATTTCGACTTCATGAAGACCCCTTTCAAATGGCAAAATTTTAGAACCGACGATAAGTCCATGGTCTTTATTTAAGCATATATTGGAAGATTTGTCTGTTATTTCGACGCTTGGGAGCTATGGAAAAATGTTTTTGGATAGGTGTGATATTTGCGCTTGTGAAAATGTGAACAAAGTATGTACTTCAAATTCAAAAATTTCAAATTCGGGGTATTAATGTGATATAAATCACATGTCGAGGATAAAACTGGATGTATGATTAAGCCATAGAGAAAAACAATAATAAATACAAAATGGACTGGAGCTGGTATCAATGTTCACACATTGGTTAAGAAACAACATCGTCGCAGCTTGGCTGCTCACCATTATCCGTGTATATCTTGGTTATCAATGGATCACGGGCGGCTGGGGCAAGATCACAGGCGGAGGCTTTGATGCCGCAGGATTTATGCAAGGCGCAATCGCGAAAGCAACAGGCGATCATCCCGCTGTACAAACATGGTTCGCGAACTTCCTAGAGCACTTCGCACTGCCGAACGTCAAACTATTCAATGTTCTCGTCCCTTGGGGAGAATTCTTAGTCGGCCTTGGACTCATCCTTGGTACATTTACAACATTCGCCGTCTTAATGGGTATGGTCATGAACTTCGCCTTCCTGATGGCTGGTACCGTGAGCACGAACGCACAAATGCTCATCCTTGAGATCTTCGTCGTCGTCGCTGGCTTCAACGCAGGCCGCATCGGACTTGACTACTTCGTCATCCCTTACATCCGCCGCCTGTTCGGCCGTAAGGAAAGAGCGAATAGCTATCAATAACGGAATATAGAACATACGCCCTCCGCTTCATGCGGGGGGCGTTTTTTGATATTACATCTGCTTCCCCTACACTCGACTTTCCCGGTCCCTCCCCTTATAATAAATAGATTCTATAGCACGAGGTGAAATCATTGAGTTCTTCGATTCTAGTCATGGGACTGCTCGGATTGTTGTTTATCGTCTTCGGCTATTTGATTGGCGTGAAGAAAATGCTCGTCCTCATCGCGGGATATCGCGAAGAGACGTTTACGGGGAATAAAGACAAACTTGCGAAGACCGTGGGTATCGCATATGTGACGATCGGAGTTCTTACCCTTTTGCTTCCCTTTGGACTCGAATATATCGGCTCGATGGCAGGTATCATCTATGCAGCGATCGTCGTCATTGGTGCGGCTAGCTTCATAGCGAAGATGAAACGACGCGATTAATACTAAAGAACCTTCGATCTCCCTCATTTTTGCAGGGAACCGAAGGTTCTTCTTTTTCCTAGATAACGTACTACTTCTTCAACTTTGCAATTTCCTCGGTTACAACTGCTGCGAGGTCATCATTGTTATAAGCAGCAAGCATGCCTAACACGATATGCTCACCGATTGGTCCCGCTTCTTCCTTCGGTACCGCAATCTTCAGCGCCTCGCGCAGCTCCACATTATCCGCTTGCTGCGGATAAGCCCGCGTATACAGTGCAACAGGATCCAAATCATTGTTGATGCACCACTGTACAAATACGAGAATCATCATACGCTCATCCCGTTCAAATTGCTGGGTCATCTGACGTTCTATTTCTTGTTTGCTATTCATCTGCCGACTCCTTCACGCATCATTTCCATGCCAACTAATCTCTATTGTACTAGGAATCCGCGATGAAATCAGCCCCTGCTTACACGCATAATGAACTTATATACTCCAGTGCTGCCAATCGGAATTACGTTCTTCCAGTGCACGCAGCCACATCTTCGTCTTGCCAATTACCTGCGTCTGATGTGTCCCTGTCGAATACGTATGATCGGCTTGAAAAATAATTTCTTTATCGCACCGACCATCACTGCGCAGCCAGAAAGTTTTCTCATACAAAAAGCTATAGTCTACAGGAATCACATCGTCACTTGTCCCGTGAATCAATAAGACATCTCCTGAGAATCGGTTCGTTTCTTGGAAAGGCTGATAGAGCCCGAGAGAATCGAAATATTTCGGTGTAAAGCTATACCCCGCGTAGTCCGTCTTCCCTTTGAGCTTCGATTCATCATACCCGTTCCGGCCAATAATTTTCACGATATCATTAAAAGGATAGCCTACGGCCGACCACATAACGAGTCTTTTCACACGGCGATCCTTCACCGCTGTTAGAAGCGCAACCGCTCCCCCCAGGCTATGACCGAGCAGCGTAACTCTCGACAAGTCCACATCACAGCAATCCAGTGCATAGTCTAATGCCGTACGCGTCTGGGCGATCATCGATTCGAGTCCAAGGTCTCCATACTCACCCGAGCTCTCCCCGCATCCGCCATAATCGAATCGAAGCACTAGGTTGCCTGCAAGCGCCAGCTCGCGCGCTGTCTTCACGAACAATCGATCGACGCCGATCCGGTTGCCCACGAACCCGTGACAAATGACAACTAGCGGAACCCGAAAACCTTCATGGCCTTGCTTCCCTGCAGAGCAGACACCCTCCGGATAATGAATCGTTCCTGCAAGCTGCAAATCCTCGTGTTTGATCGTAATATGACGTTCCATACGCTCATCTCCCTACTTCCATATCCTTTAACCTTTAATTCCGATAAACTTACTATGAATTATTAAAATCATATTATCATGAACCTCCAAGCACTGTCAACGGGACAGATATAGAATGATTTTGGGCGGCGACAATCTATATCTTCAGACTTTCTTTAGTTATCCCTTTGCCGAATCTACAGATTCTCCCGTTACGATAAATTCATCAACGTGCTGCGGCACGCACAAAGGAGATTCTGGCGTGAAACCAAATCATCGTATGCAATCTTTATTTCCCTTACTCTGGCTGCTCGTCATCCCTGTCCTAAATGTCTTTTATATCATGCTGAACCATGGCGCGGGGCAAGTTCACAGTCTGATGACAGACCTCGACTATATCATCCCATTCCTGCCTATTTTCATCATCCCTTATGTGGTCTGGTATCCCTTTCTGATCGGCATCTTCGTTCTCTTATGCCTCAAAAATCGCTTGATCTATTACCAAACACTGCTCGCAGTTATCCTCGGACTTCTAGGGAGCTACGTCATTTTTTATGTTTTCCAGACGACTGTACCAAGGCCTGAGCTTCACGGCAGCGGTCTACTGGTTCAAATGGTCAAAGCAATCTATGCGATGGACGGCCCCTATAACTGCTTTCCCAGCATTCATGTACTAACAAGCTATTTACTCTGGATCGGAGCACGAAAATGTCTTCCGCTCCAACCATCCACGAAAATCATGATTGGTACGATTTCTTGGACGATCATCATTTCTACCTTTTTCGTCAAACAGCATGCTCTATTGGATGCAGTAGGTGCGATCCTCCTCGCTGAAATGGTCTTTCGAATCGCCGCTATCCTATTGCGTCAACTATTCGGTTATCAGGTTGCAGTCGCCTCTCATCATCTCCGTGAACAACAAAAGCCAATGCCCTGACCCTTAAGAGTCAGATCCATTGGCTTTGTCCCAGGACATCGCGTAAGTCTACAAGCTTACTCGTACATCCCATAGAATTGCTTCAACAAGAAATTCGTATCGTTGTGATTGACTTCTACACCTGCTTGGTCCACTTCCGAGGTAACAGCATTCGTCGCATCCGCTGTACTCTGAACCTCTTGAGCGGCCGTTACCGACTCATCCTGCTCACCGTAGTTCACGTCATAACGCTCCATTCTCCATCACCCCACTTTAGCATGCTGTTCATTGCTTCTTCGCTAGTGTGGCAAAAGAGTCCCTCATTCTATTCATGGAGACAAGAAAAAAAGCTTAAGCATCTGCTTAAGCTTCAACCAATCAACTACGTGCTCTGGATAGTTATGCCCCGGATCGGTAACAATAGGGGCAATTCCCAGTTCACAGAGGAGCGTCCGTCGACTATGACTTTTCTAGACTTTCTACGTGCATATTGGCTGCCAATTTTACTGATTCTCATCGTTCTGTATGCTGTTATCTACGTGTATAAGAACCGTACTCAATTGTTCCGCAGAGAGTGATCTTGACTAGACGAGCGCTTTATTCGCAATATCCGAACGATTCTGCTTGCCTTCGAACTGAATCCGATCGGCATCGGCATATGCTTTGGCACGTGCTTCAGCAATCGTCGCTCCGAGGCCTACAACCCCAAATACGCGGCCACCGTTCGTTACGAATTGACCCTGTTCATTGGTTGCCGTCCCCGCGTGGAACACGAGCGCTTCCTGCACTTCATCCAGCCCCAACACTCGCAATCCCTTCGGATACGCTGCCGGGTAACCTCCTGAAGCTAAGATGACACATACCGCCGCTTCTTCGCTCCATTCGATCTCAAGCTCATGCAAGGTTCCGTTCACAGCGGCCATGAAAATATCGACGAGATCCGTCTTCAGGCGCGGCAGCACGACTTGTGTCTCAGGATCGCCAAAACGTGCATTAAACTCCACCGTCTTCGGCTTACCATCCGGCGTAATCATTAGTCCTGCGAACAAGACGCCGCGGAATGGACGACCTTCGGCGACCATGGCTTTGGCTGTCGGAATCACAATCGTCTCAATCGCCTCGTCAATAATCGACTGCGGAATA
>Ga0102589_1002374_pt1 | contig 22059 bp, 23 predicted proteins | sample AraplaMF_Col_mLB_FD_76858 | JGI IMG/M metagenome (GOLD analysis project Ga0102589, IMG submission 76858) | Arabidopsis root microbial communities from the University of North Carolina, USA - plate scrape MF_Col_mLB | ecosystem: Host-associated > Plants > Roots > Endosphere | place: USA... | reverse complement strand
TTGAACGAGCCGGCGCGTATCGCATAGAGGCTTCGGAACGGATCGCCGGCCCGGTACAGCCGTTCGCCCTGCTTGACCGAGCGCCAGCCCTGCACGACGGTGTCCAGGCGAGCCATTTCGCCGACCTCCAGGCTGGCGGCCATACAGAGGTTCCCCAGCATGCAGCTCGTGCATCGCGCCCGGGCATCGTCGGGCGCCTGCGGCGCGGCCTGGGTCTCGTGGCGCCTTTCGAACACGACGAACATCTCGGTCGCGCCACAGGCGGCGTCATCCTCAGTGTGCAAGTCAAACATGGTTGTCTCCGGCCCGCAGGCCCTTTCCCTCGTCCCGACCCTCGCTCGTCCCATCGTTTCTGGCGGACCGCAGCGTTGTGCGGCGCCATGTCTGTGTTTGACAGAAGTATTGGCCGGTAGCGCTTGCGCGCCTAGAAGGCTGCGCTGAGTTGACTGTCAGGAATGCAGCAGGGCTTGTCAGGCTTACCTGACGCGCCCTGCCGCATGCGTCCGAGCGGTGCGGCACAAGTGACGCAATCCCGCTATTCGGGGCGCACAAGCGGCGCATTGGTAGGCATTGCGCCGGCGCTTGATGCAAAGCAAACCACAATCGCCCCCGCTTGCCAAAGTAAGAAGCATCCGGTGCGCATCGCGCGCCGTCATCCCAGGAGACCAAGATGAGCAACATCAGGCGCTACGACCCGTTCTCGATCGAACCGCTCGGCGACATGCTGCAGAGCATGTTGCGCAACTGGCGGATTGCGCCAGGTACCGAGCTGGCGTTCAAGGTCGACGTGGCCGAGTCCGACACCAGCTTCACCATTACCGCCGACCTGCCAGGCGTGAAAAAGGAAGACATCAACGTCAGCGTCGATCGCGGAACGGTGATGATCTCCGCCAAGCTCGAGAAGGCATCCGAGGAGAAGGAAGGCGACCGCGTGATCCGCCAGGAGCGCTACAGCGGCTCGATGCAGCGCGCCTTTACGCTGGATGGCAACATTGACACGGAAAAGATCGATGCCAGCTTCCAGGACGGCGTGCTGCGCCTGGTGCTGCCCAAGAAGGAAAGCTCGACCCAGCAACGCATTTCCGTACGTTAGACGAGTGCGCCGAGAAGGAGACCGGGATGCTAGTCCAGGATATCTGCTCAGCGAAAGCCGTGCATGTCCCGCTGTCCTGCACCCTGCAGGAAGCTGCCGTCCAGATGCGGGACCGCCACGTCGGTGCGCTGATCGTGACAGAAAACTCACCGGCCGGGACGCGCGCGGTCGGCATGGTCACGGACCGGGACATCGTCATCGGTGCGACAGCTACCGGTGCGGACCCATGCCAGACCGACGTGGTCGAGGTAATGACGCGCGGCCTCGTGGCGATCCAACGGGATGCCGTCGTCGCCGATGCAATGCAGTTGATGCTGACGCACGGCGTACGACGCCTGGCGGTGCTGGACGGCGAGGCGGTGACCGGAGTGATTGCGCTCGATGACCTGTTCGCCGCCCTCGCAACCGACTGGGGCATGCTGTTTTCGCTCGTGCGCAAGGAGCAGGAGCGAGAGCGTTCCAGCAGCGCGCCGCCCCGGTCGTCCACTTGACCACCAATCCGCCCATTGACTTCACACCCGGTGCCGCGTTCGGCGCCGGACTCGTACAGAGGTAAAGCATGAAAACCGATCATCAGATCCAGAAGGATGTCACCGACGAACTCGACTGGAATCCGGCGATTGACGCGGCGTCCATCGGCGTCGAAGTCCATGAGGGGATCGTCACGCTGAACGGGCACCTATCCAGCTATGCAGAGAAGCTCGCCGCCGAGCGCGCTGTGGAACGTGTTTCCGGCGTGCGCGCGGTTGTCATCAAGCTGGACGTGCATCCCCCCGGGGCCTTCATGGACGAAGCCATTGCCGAGGCGGCCCGCGACGCGCTGCAATGGCACGTGCATGTACCCGCGGACGCCATCAAGGTTCGCGTTGAGCAGGGCTGGATCACGCTGTCGGGAAACGTCGACTGGGGCTACCAGCGTAGGCTGGCCGAACGCACGGTCAGCCAGTTGCGCGGCGTAATCGGTCTCGTCAACAACATCCGGATGAATGAGAAGACCGCGCCCCCCGATGTGGAACAGCGCATCGAAGAGGCGCTGCGACGCCATGCCCTGCGTGAGGCCCACCATATCAGCGTCACGGTTGAGAAGGGCACCGCCACGCTGACCGGCCGCGTCGGCTCCCTGGCCGATCGCCGCGCGGCCATCGGTGCCGTATGGTCTGCGCCGGGTATCTCGGCCGTCATCGATCAGCTGGAAACGCGGCCGTGACGCCAACTGAAAAGCGCGGTCGAATGCCTATAGCGCGAGGCCGCGCCGGCACGCACGGAGCAGGCGGCACGCGCCGCCTTCGCGCCCGAGGGCGCCATGCAAACAGGAGACAACGACATGAAAGGCGATATCCAGCTCAAGCAGCATGTAGTCGAGGAACTGGCCTGGGACCCAGCCGTCGATGCCGCCGAAATCGGCGTGCAGGTCACGGACGGTGTGGTCACGCTGACCGGCCATCTCAGCAGCCATGCTGCCAAGTATGCCGCTGAGGACGCCGTCAGGCGTGTGCCCGGCGTGAAGGGCCTGGCCGTTGAAATCGACGTGCGCCTGCCCGATGACGCGCAGCGCACCGATGCCGACATCGCACGCGCCGCGAGCAACATCCTGGCGTGGACCTCGGTGCTACCCGCGGATCGCATCCAGGTGATGGTCGAGGACAGCTGCGTCACGCTGACCGGCACGGTCGACTGGAACTACCAGCGCCTGGCCGCCGAGCGCGCGGTGGCGGGGCTATACGGCGTGGTTAGCGTAGCCAACGCGATCGCGGTTCAACCAGCGATCGCACCTGGCGACGTGAAGGAACGAATCGCCAAGGCGATTGAGCGCCAGGCCGTAGACGACGCGACCCATGTTGCCGTCGACGTCAAGGACGGTGTGGTGACGCTCCGAGGCAGCCTGCGCAGCTGGGCCGAGCGCGAGGCCGCCTCCGAAGCCGCCTGGGCAGCGCCGGGGGTCACCGAAGTGTCGAACATCATTCAAGTGAATCTCTGACCTCCCGACTGGGCCCGGGACGCAGGTGGTGCCGGCAGTTGCCAGGAGAGCCAGCCATGACAGTTCGTAACCTCGATGCCCTGTTCCGTCCGCGCTCGGTCGCGCTCATCGGCGCGACGCTGCGGCCGCATAGCGTGGGGGCAACCGTGCTGGCGAACTTGTCCGCGGGCGCCTTCACCGGCCAGCTGTACCTGGTCAACCCGAAGTATGCGACGCTGGCGGACCAACCCTGTTACGCGCGCGTCGGCGCGTTGCCGGCGCCGCCGGACCTGGCGGTGCTGTGCACGCCCGCACCCACCATCCCGGGTCTCATCGCCGAGCTCGGCGCCGCCGGCACGCGCGCGGCCATCGTGCTGACCGCCGGCTTCGAGGGGCCCGAGGACAGCGCAGGAGGCGCCTTGCGGCAAGCCATGCTCGACGCTGCGCGGCCCCATCTGCTCAGAATTCTCGGGCCGAACTGCGTCGGGCTGATCGCTTCGGGGATGGGCCTCAATGCCAGCTTCGCACCCGGCACGGCCCGGCAAGGCAAGCTGGCATTCGCCACGCAATCCGGCGCGCTGGCCACCGCCGTGCTGGACTGGTCGCGCTCGCGGCAGATCGGCTTTTCCCATTTCATCTCGCTGGGCAACAGTGCCGATGTGGACGCGGCCGACGTACTCGACTACCTCGCCAGCGACGCCGGGACGCAGGCCATCCTGCTCTACGTCGAAGCGATCCGCCATGGCGCCAAGTTCATGTCCGCGGCGCGCGCCGCCGCCCGCAACAAGCCGGTCGTGGTGGTCAAGGGCGGGCGCTCGGCGCAGGCGGCACGCGCCGCCGCGTCCCATACTGGCGCCATGGCGGGTGCCGACGACGTCTACGACGCCGCCATCCGTCGTGCCGGCATGCTGCGCGTGGACAGCACCGAGAGTCTGTTCGACGCCGTCGAGATGCTTGCCCGCATGCGCGGGCTGCGTGGCGAGCGCCTCGCCATCCTGACCAATGGCGGCGGCGCCGGCGTGATGGCGACGGATGCGCTGGCGGATGCCGGCGGGACCCTGGCGCGCCTGTCAGACCAGACCCTGACCCGGCTGGACGCCGTGCTGCCCGCCACCTGGCCGCGCGCGAATCCGATCGACATCATCGGCGACGCGCCTGTCGAACGCTACCTGCAGGCGTACGCCATCCTGTGCGAGGCGCCCGAGGTTGACGCTGTATTGATGATCCATGCACCCACGGCCATCGTGCCGGCCGCCGAGATCGCGGCCGCGCTCGTCGGCGCGCCGTCGGGCGGCAAGCCGCTGCTGACCGCATGGCTCGGGGCGGATGCCGTGCAGCAGGCACGCCGGTTGTGCCAGGATGCCGGAGTGCCGACCTTCGCTACCCCGGAGCGGGCAGTGCGCGGCTTCCTGCAAGCATGCGAATACCACAGGAACCAGCAGTTGCTGATGCGCACGCCGCCCGCAGACGGCACGTACACGCCGGCCGACAAGGACCAGGTGCGCACGATCATCGGCAATGCCCTGCGCGCCGGCAGGGCGTTGCTGACCGAGCCGGAGGCCAAAGCCGCGCTGGCCGCCTATGGCGTCCCCGTGGTCGCGACCCGGACCGCGGCCAGCGCCGATGAGGCTGTCGACCAGGCCACACGGATAGGCTATCCGGTCGCGCTCAAGATCCTGTCCCCGGACATCACGCACAAGTCCGCCGCGGGCGGCGTGGCACTTGACCTCGCCGACGCCGCCGCGGTGCGCAGCGCCGGCAGCGCCATGCTCGAGCGCATCTGGCAGCAAGCCCCGGAGGCGCAGGTGCAAGGCTTTACCGTCCAGCCGATGGTCGAGCACGGCGATGGCTTTGAGCTGATTGTGGGCGCCTCCACCGATCCCGTGTTCGGCCCCGTCTTGCTGTTCGGCCATGGCGGCGTCAACGCCGAACGCATCGGCGACCATGCGGTTGCGCTGCCGCCGCTCGACGCACTGCTCGCGCGAGACCTGGTGTCGCGCACCCGCATCGGACGCCTGCTGGAAGGCTGGCACGGACACCCGGGCGTCGACGGGGACGGCTTGCTCCAGATCTTGGTGCAGGTTTCACGCCTGGTCTGCGATATTGACGAGATTTGGGAACTGGATATCAATCCCCTGCTGGCGAACGCGACAGGCGTCATCGCGCTCGATGCCCGCATCGCCATCAGGGCGCCAGCGCCGGGCACGCGCCCGCGGCTGGCCATCCAACCCTATCCGGAAGCGCTGGAGGAACGCGTCGAGCAGGACGGCCGCACCATTGTGCTGCGGCCCGTGCGCCCCGCCGACGAAGCAGCCTACCAGGCTTACTTCCGCCAGCTGACTCCGGAAGATGTCCATGCACGCTACTTCTGCACGTTCCGCGAGCCGGAACGCAGCCAGTTGGCAAGGCTCACGCAGATCGACTACACGCGTGAGATGGCGTTCATCGCGACGACTACCGATGCGTGTGGCCAGACCTCCATCCTGGGGGAGGTCCGGGCCGTTGCCGATCCGGACAATCTCCAGGCGGAGTTCGGCATCGCCGTGCGCTCGGACTGCAAGGGGCAAGGACTGGGAAAGCTGCTGCTCGAGAAGATGATCCGCTATGCGCGCGCAAAGGGCATCGGCGCGCTGGTGGGCTGCACCATGCATGACAACCGGCCAATGCTGACTCTGGCGCGCGCATGCGGCTTCAGGACCAGCACCGCGGCCGGCGTCGATGGCGTCAACCTGCACCTTGCGCTCGGCGAAGAGGATGCCGGCGTTCTCGCTTAGGGTTGCGGCATCGCAATCGGCGCGCGCGGCTGCCGGCCTACGCTGGTAGCAGGCGAGCAGGCTGCTCGCTGCCTGCAAGCGGCACCTGCGGCAGACGGCGGCGGCAGCTCCACTCCTTTCATCAACCCGTGGGGAGCAGTCCTACCATGAATCTTCAACGTATCCCTGGCTACCGGGCCCTGCTGCTGGCGGCCCTCCTCTGTGCCGGCACCGCGCCGGCGCTGGCCCAGCCCGATACGTCGCCGGCCGCGCCGCCACGGCCCCGCGAGGCAGTCCGCGGCGCAGACCTGCTCACCGAGGCGGAGCGTGCCGACATCTGCGCAAGGCTGCGCAGCGCCACGTCCGCGCAGGAGCGCCAGGCGATCATGCAGCGCACTCACGACCTGATCGCGACGCGCGCCAGCGAGCGCGGCGTCACGCTGCGCCACGGCGGGTCTGACAACCGGCGTATGGGGCGAACGACCGCTTTGGCAGCCGCTACGGCATGGACTGCAGTCCGCGCGCAGCGGGAGCGACCGCTGCGGATGGCATGCCGCCGCCCAGGGACGCCGATGGTGTTCGCTACCTGACCGGCGGTGTCGGCCAGGACGAGGCGGCTTACCTGCGCAAGGCCAGCGGCGACTACAGCCTGTGGCTCACTTTCACCGGAAGCGGCGGTCAATACCTCGCTGGTGTCGACACGTATATCTATGACAGCCGCGGCAAACAGCGCTTCGCGGTCGTGTCCGATGGTCCGTTCCTGTTCGTCCAGCTGCCGCCAGGCCGCTATCGCGTCGTCGCCAGCGCGGATGGCAAGGAGCGCGAGCAGACGCTGGTGGTGCCGGCCAAGGGCGGCGTGTCCCGCACGATGCGCTTGACGCCTGCCTCATAGCCATTGGTCCCATGGGTCTCGCTCAAGGCCAGCTGGCAGCGTACCCGCCAGTTGATCCGGATGCCTGCGCGCCCACCGCCGCGCGCCGGCAATGGCAACGCGAATTGCCATGCCTTCATCATGGCCGCTGGCGAGCAAGGCGTTGGCAATTTCGATCGCCTTTCCGCGCGCACTGCCGGCGACAGCCGCTTCATTGAAGCAGGATATCGGTCAGCATACCAAGGCATCGCAGGCTCCCCCCTTCACCCGCCGCGGTAGCAACTGCCGGTGCCAACGCCCTGCGCGCGCCGATCGCCTGGCGGGCGCAGCGTCCCTGTTTGCGCCGGGGCTACAGGGAAATCCCCTGGCAGGCGCAGCATCAACGACGGTCCGGTGCCGTCCGGGCCCACACGCACGGAGCGGCATTCGATCGCGCCTGCGGAACGGACCAGCGCGCGATAGTCGCCTGGCGGCAGCCGCAGGTACAGCAGCGGCCCTTCACTCATCACTAGCAGCACTAGCAGCACTAGCTCGCGCCGCGCATCGAACAGGGTCACGGTGACGTCAGACAAGCTGCTGTCATCGGACTCGTTCACAAAGTGCATATGGACGTTGAAGCGGCCGGCAATGCCCCGCATGGCCGCGACCTGGTCCGCCCCGATCCCACCGGAAACGTAGTCGATGCCATTCATGTGATGAACCGCCGGCGCCGCCGGAACCACGGGCGACTCCGCCGAAGCAGCGCCCGCGGGGATGGCAACGAATGGACCCGCACAGAGCAGGCAGGCGGCAAGCGCCATCGCGCGCATGGGAATCTCCTAAGACAAGCCGGTCGCCGACAGGCATCGGTTGCGCCGGTGATGTCACCCAGAGTAGGTGCGCAGGAGGGCGCGATCTTGGGCTACATCAAGACACGGCCACATCCGTCAGTGCGGGGGTGCTGGAACTGGCGATCACGGTCGGCGCGGTGGCTCTTGTGGCGGCGGCAATTAAGCTGGGCGGGGTCCTAGGCAAGACCTCGGCCGCGCAAGCTGACGTCTCGCGGCGGAGGTACATTGACTTCCCTGAAAATCCGAGCCACCATCCAACCCGGATCAATGGACATTGCTGCGAGCTGTCAGGGATTACTGACACGGCCTTCTGCCGCCCTGACGCCACTCTCAGCCGCCTCCTATATTCTGTCAAATAAGCGGCGGTCATACTGGCCACATGCCAGACAGTATCCAACCCAAGGTCCTCACTGTGTACCTGCTCGAGCATGCGAATGCGATCCGAAGCAGGCAGCTTGGCATCCTCGCACGATTGCCACGCATACGAATTGCAGGGTCGGGCGCTAGTGCCATCCTGGAGCTGACTAGACTCATGCGTCATCGCCCCGACGTTGTCGTGATCGGCTTACGCACCGCAAGTGGCGGCGCGATCCAGGAGGTGAGGATACTCAGGTCAGCCCTCCCAGACGCCATCGTGATCGTGCTGAGCGACGCCCTCAGCCTGCCGCTGCGGCGCGCTTGCCTGCGGGCAGGCGCGAGCTACTGCTTTGACAGGACGCTGGAACTAGACGCGCTGCGCTTGGCGCTGGCCGAGCTAGGGACCGCCTCAACATCATAATGCCAGGGCGAGTTCAACTACACGGGACTGCTACAGGTCGGCGTCGTCGTCAAACAGATGGTTGCGCATAGCATACCGCAGCAGCATGGCCTCATTGGGCATTTGCATCTTTTCCATGAGGCGCATCTTGTAAGTGCTAACGGTCTTGGCGCTGACACACAGTGCCGTGGCGATCGCCGTGATGGGCTCGCCCAGCACCAGCCGCCGGTACACTTCGAGCTCGCGGTCCGACAGCCGCAGGTGGGGCAAGTCATCGCTCTGATCCTTCAGGCCGCTTGCCAGTTTTGCTGCAATTCCCTGACTCACATAGGTACCACCCCGCGCTACCTGTCCGATGGCGGACACCAGCTCCGTTGCCGCGCTTTCCTTGGTCAGGTAGCCTGCCGCTCCGGCCTGGAACGCACGGACGATATATTGCTCTTCCGCATGCATCGTCAACACGAGGATGCGCAAGGCCGGGGCTTCGGTGCGTAGTAGGCGGATCAACTCCAGACCGCTCATGCCAGGCATGGACAGATCAAGGAGCAAGACCTGCGGACTGCATTCCCTCACCATTCTTGGTACTTGCGCACCGTCAGCCGCTTCGGCAACCACCTGAAACGACCCCGCCCGTTCCAGGATGTGCCTTAAGCCGTCTCGCACGACGGCGTGGTCGTCCGCAATCATCACGCGTGTCATGCATGGTCTCCCTGTTCATGTGAGAAGAAAACAATCACGCGGATGGCCCCTCATCCCACGAGTTCCGCAGAGCGCATCGCCGCGACGGAACCTTCAGCGATTTTCCCTTTCCCATCGAACCGGTTGGCCGACAGCAGGCTCTCATTTCCGCTAACATGCCGATGGACTATAGAGTCTGTGCCGGAGAAGGCAATCCCGCCATGTGCCCGATGCCCCACGATGGCTGGCAAGCCGCCCACTGTTGGCACGACGCAAGCTCGATCGCAATTGGATGCTCATCCATGAGTCACCTAAAGTGCTGTCGATATGACGCCGCGGCCCTACCTTTCGCAGTGATGCCAACGCCCGGCCACGCGAGTGATTTGCCGGGCGCTTTATGGCGTTCATCCGGGCGGCAGTTTGGAGAGCGTGCAAAAGTTGGGGAGGGCACCAACGGAGAACTGCTTGGGATGTCGCGCCGGATCCATGTGGACTACGCTGCTCGGTATCGCAACGGTGGGAGCGAACCATGCGGTTAATCATCGAAGCCAGGTTGGCCGACGAAGGTAGCGACACCGGCCATGACGATGACGGAGCTTTGGCCGTCATTGATCGCCTTGACGGTAGCCTTGCGGACCTGGGCCTTACCCTCGCGGAGGGACGGTCGCTGTTGGCCAAGGTGCAGGCCGAGCTGGTTTCGAAACAAGTGGACGGGTGGTTTTCGGGCCAGACCCATTGTCATTGCTGCGGAGCAGCATTGAGACACAAGGACAGTCGCTCGACGGTTATGCGTACTGTATACGGCAAGGTGACCGTGCTCAGCCCGCGGCTGTGGGCGTGTGCTTGCCAACGGTCCGCGCGGACGCCGCGGTGTGTGGTCCATCCCTTGTCTAAAGCTCTGCCTAACCGCGCCACACCGGAGCTGGAATACCTCCAGGCAAAGTGGGCAAGCCATCTGCCGTACCGGCAGGCCACGGCTATGCTTAAGGAAGTCCTGCCGCTGGACAAGGGCATTTCGTTCAGCGGCGCTCGCGATCGAGTTCGAGCCATTGGAAAGCAGCTCGACGCTGACATCGAAGAGGACATCGCGAAGTTGCCCCAACCCGTAGCGGACATCCAGCTTCGCGAAGCCAGCCATGTCGCGACCGTGAGCGTCGACTCGGCTTGGCTGAGGCATTGCGACTCCGTAAGAGGCCTTGGCCGTCACGTTAATCTCGTGGCCGGGCGAGCGACTTCACGGACAGTCCGCCAAAGTTTTACGCCTATGTGCACCGGGAAGTCCCCTCAGCTGCGGCGCGACTCGATCAGTTCCTCCATAGAAACGGTGTGGCAACCGATGAACGCGTGACCGTGATCAGCGATGACGCCGGTGAGTTTGCGAAGACCGTCGAGGGCAGTCAGCTCGCACGCGGTAGGCTTCTCGATTGGTTCCACATCGCCATGAAGTTCAACGCGGCGCAGCGTTCCGTGTTCGGAAGCAAGGTGATCGACTCATTGGAACGTGAATCGATAGAGACCGAAATCACTCACGCCAAGTGGCTGGTCTGGCATGGCAAGGGCCGCAAAGCATTGGAGCGCATCAGGGCATTGGACACTCGACTGCTGATGAGGACGGGGTATGAACTCAGCACGCTTTGGTGGAACCTGGATAAAGTCTCCTGGTACCTGCGTAAGAACGTAAATACGTTGGTCAACTACGGCGCTCGGCATCGGAAGGGCCTGCCGATCAGCAGTAGCATCGCGGAGTCCGCGGTGAACCAGGTCGTCAGCCATCGCATGGCTAAGAAGCGACAGATGCGCTGGACGGACGAAGGAGCGCACTGCATGGTGCAGGTCAGGGTCGCGGTTTTGAACGGAGAGCTCTCTCCCGACCGCATATCGGCGCTCAAGATCGCCGCGTCGCGTCGCGACAAATGCAACGGGCCAGCCTCACCGGAGTGGCCACCGACCAACGAACAGAATCAACATCTCTGCCGCAAGTCAGAGCGCCTGAGGAAAGCCGCCTCCCCACCTTTTGCACGCTCTCTCGCGAAGATGCCAGCGTCGAATGATGCTCAGTATGGCCACGTCGATCACTCCGAACTCCCGCTCGTTCCCGAGCGGGACAGTGTTCTATACGTGGGTCAACATTCGATGCAAAAACCAGCCTTGGGTGGGTCAAGATTCAGTGCAAATCAACAGCCGGTATCCAGGTTGAAGCCGCTTTCCAGTACGAACAATGCCTTCAGCCCGCTGCCCAGGTCCTCCACGCCGCGCATGCCCCAGCGCGAGCCGGACACGCCACCGGAATCCATGCGATAGACCTTGTTGGCCGGGCCGGGATTGAACCCGTTGGCTGCCACCGGCACCGAGCCAAGATGGTTGACGAACTCAAGATTCACGTCGCCCACCCCATACAGCGTCACCGCCGATTGCGCATTGGCCACGCCCATGCAGACCGACAGCGCAGAAAATGCAATGTGTTTCCACTTCATGCGGACTACTCCTCCAGTTGTTTTAATTTCTTCCTTCTTCCGAAGAACGCAGCGCAGATGCGACTGACACCCCCGCCCGTTGCTGGCCGTCGCTGTGACAGCGAGGGCCCCTGCATTCGATGGTTCTCAACGCCACGCCATCAAGACGCCAGTCAACGATCGCCGCGCAGGTAACGCACACCTATCAGCAGGACGATGGCCGATGCGATACCGGCGAGTGGCAACAGTTGCAGCGCAGGCGCCAGCCCCACTCGGTCCGCCAGCGCCCCGGTGACGATGGACCCCGGGGCCAGTCCGAGGATATTGTAGGCGAGGGCGAGTGTCGCCATGGCGGTGCTGTGGATCGCCTTGGGCGTCTGCTTCGCGACCATCGCACCGCTCGGCCCCACAATGCCTGCACTGAAGAAAAGACCCAGGGCAATGAGTGCAAGTTGGGCCCTGCCGCTAGGAAGCTGGAACGCGGTAAAGAGCAGTATTCCGCAAGCTAGGTTAAAGGCGGTCGTCAGCAACAGTTGCCGTCTCGGCGAATCCCGGCCCACGCGATCTGCCAGCGCGCCGCACAGGGGCATGCCGCATGCCGCGCAGAGGACAAAGAGCGCAGCGACGGCACCCGCCTTGCTCAGGGGCATGTCGTAGGTTCGATTCAGGAAGCTCGGTAGCCAGGCAAGCATGCCGCCATTGATGAATAGCTGCAGGCCGCTCCCGATATAGATGCAGATCAGCGTGGGGGATGAGAACAGGTCCTTCAGCACCTGCCTGCTTATCGTTGATGGCCGGTCAGCCTGCCCATTGCTGGCTGGACCACTGGTCTTCCCTTCGATTCGTGATGGATTCGCGACTAGCATATAGAGCAGTGTGAGGACGATCCCATAGGCCGCCATGCCAATGAAGGCACTGCGCCAGCCGAACTGGCTGGCCAGTGCACCGCCGAGCCCGATTCCCATCACCGAGCCAACCATGCTGCCCGCCATGAAGGCGCCGGTGACCGTGGAGGTGTACCGTGGCGGAAAGATGCTGATGAGGATGGCCACGCCGACACTGGCATAGGCCGCTTCCCCGACACCGACAAGGAAGCGCGCCGACAGCAACGTGAAGTAGTTATGCGACAAACCGCAGAACAGGGTCGCGAAGCTCCAGATCGCCGCCATGATGATGATGCTGCGCACGCGCCCCCATCTGTCGGCGGCCAGCGACAGCGGGAATGCCAGCACACCGACGGCCAGAGAGACGATGCCGCTGAGTGTGCCGAGCTGGGTATCGGACAAGCCCCATTCCGCCTTGATCAGCGGAAAGACCGCGTTCAGCACTTGCCGCGACATATAGTCGGACAGGATCAGCCCGAACGTCAGGGCGAAAATGACCCATACATAACCACGTGATAGTTGCGGCTGCGCACCTTCGTAGCGCGCGGTTTCCTGAAAATTGAGTGCCACAGTACTGTCTCCTTTGTAGTTGCTGCTTAAGCTATTTGCGTGGCTCTTGTGGCCATTGCGCGGCGGCGAAGTGGCCGGCTTTCAAGGGCTGCCGGACTTGCCAGAGATGCGCAAGATCGAATTGCCCTCGCGCCCCGCCGGCAACCGGACCAATCTGTCGTTCAGGCCGAACGCCGGAAAGGAAGTACAAGTGGTAGAAGATTTTGTCTTGCGCCATTGCGCGCCAGCCATCGCTGGGCTTGACCTTGCCGCGCGGTGGTGCCGGCGCATTGAGCTTGACGAGACCACGGAACAGATCCGACCCCGGCATGGCAGCCGCCTGGGCCACCCAAGCACCGAGGTCGTGCCCGACAATCACTGCAGACGTCTCACCCGAACTTGCAACAACCCTTCCATGTCGCCGACCGCATCCCCGCTGATCTGGGGCAACGACTCCGCTGTGCATTGCAGTGCGTATGTCCATTTGCCGACCTCCATTTTGAAGTTGTCGGGCTATAAGATAGCCTGACGGGCTGCTCTATACTTAGCATCTCAGGACATATTCTTGTGAATTTGGGTCACATCTGGAATCATGCTTAATTTGATGCGAAGTGCCAACCTGGCTGACTATGAACACATTGCCCGTTCAGCCGGGCTGGATCCGTTTCGCATGCTGCGGTTGGCCAAGCTGCCGGCCAGGGTGCTCGACGATCCGAATCTCATGATCAGCGTCGATAGCGTGAGTTGGCTGCTGGAAGAGTCGGCACGCCTGTCCGGCCAGCAGGCCTTCGGCCTTCTCCTCGCGGAAACGAGGAGCCTGGCGAGCCTAGGCATGCTGGCGCTGATGATCCGTGAAGAGCCGACGCTGCGCGCTGCGATGCTGTCAATGGTCCGCTATATGCGGTTGCATAATCCCGGCGTGCAGTTGCGGCTCGAAGACGCAGGCGATCTCGCGCTGCTGCATGTCGGGATGAATTTGGAACGCCGCGGCGTCTGGCGCCAGGCAATCGAAATGTCGATCGGCATCGCGCTGCGCGCGTTGAGAATGCTGACGGGCAATACTTTTCGGCCAGTAAAGATCCAGTTCACCCACGAACGCCCAGCCAGCCTGGAAGTCCACCGCCGCGTGCTGGGACCGGCTGTCGACTTCTCGCAGAAATCAAATGTCATCGTTTGTCGCAGCCGCGACCTGGGCATGCCAATTCCTGCAGCGGATCCAGTGCTGAATCGCGAGGTGAAGCGATGGCTGGACATGCAACTGTCCAACCTGCGGGACGAGCCGGTACAGCGCGCGCGCCAGATCGTCAGGATGCTGCTGCCAACCGGCCTTTGTTCGGTCGATCGGGTTGCGCAGCATCTGGGCATGCATCGACGCACCCTCAACCGCCACCTCGCGACGGACGGCGAGAGTGTCACGACGATTGTGAACGCCGTGCGCGTTGAGCTCGCTGAAGAGTATCTGGCCAGCAGCAAACGCAAGCTGTATGAAGTCGCAGAACTCCTCGGCTTTTCTTCTGCCGGTGACTTTTCTCGCTGGTTCCGCGCGCAGTTTGGCCGAACCCCATCCGACTGGGCGGCGCACTATAGGGAAACCAAAGAGGCAGCCGAGCCAGCATCGCGCAGGAAGCACGGCGCGCCCGGCCGCGTCTGACCGCTTCCCTCATCATCCGGGCCCGCCACATTGACCGGCCTGGAGACCGATGCAAAACCTGCCCGGCCGCTTCGCCTGGGCCCTTAATTCAAAGCCCCAGGTCGCGTTACCTGTCGGCATAACCAGGCAAAAAGGCCTTGTTTTCGGTATTCCGGATCCGTCCCAATTTCCGGGATTGCCGGGAGTCACATTTTCGGCAGGCTGCATTGTCCCAATATGCTAAGAAAGTGTCTCGATTCGCTAAAAAAATTGCGGCCAAAACACCTACCATTCCGTTCATTGACGTAGAGCGCCCAGAGGCGCCGCACAAGCAAGGATTGGAGACCTCAATGGCAGCAACAACCCAAGGCAGCGCCATGCAAGGTTCAGCACTACGCGGCGGCTGACTACGCCAATACGCCAAGAAAGTTGCTGCGCGCCACCATTTCTGGCACGTCGCTCGCCTGGGCCGAACGGCTCCGACCAACGAATCCAGGGCACCCGATCACAAGAGGTTGCGCGGGCAGCCCTGACACTTCCAACACCTTGGACCTCAAGTCCCCAATGGAGACAGCTATGCTCTACGAACAAGTCGAAACCGCAGTCATGGATGGCGAATCGCTGCCGTGGGTTCCGTTTACGCCCTACGCATCAAACGTCTTCATGAAGTACTTCAAGCTCGACCCAATTCGAGGCGAGATGATCTTGCTGATGAAGGCGCCGATTGACATGCAGCTTCCCAGGCACCACCACACCGGTACGGTCATGGTCTACACGATCGAAGGCAAGTGGAAATACAAGGAGCACGACTGGATCGCCGGGCCTGGCAGCATCGTGTACGAGACTGCTGCCTCGACTCACACGCCCGAAGTTGTCAGCACGGATGATGGGTACATGGTCGTACTGATTCAGATGACCGGCGATCTCGCATTCCTCGACGATAACAACAACGTCGTTGCGATGGAGAACTGGAAGACCGCGCTGCAGCGCTACCTCGCTTATTGCGAGGAGCACGACATCGAGCCGAAGGACCTCACCGCATTCAACTGATCCGGATTCCCGGGGACCCGGCAATCCGCACGAGTCCCCGTGCAATTCAGATCCTTATGCCCAAGCCCTTGCGTAGGATGCACAGCGCGCCTAGTGGGTATTCTCGCCAATCGCATGCGTCGATACGCAGACCAACCATCGCCTCGCGCTATTAAGCGGGGCGAAAAGAAGTACGTTTAGCAGGAGACACGATTATGAAAGTTGAACTACTGACTTGCGCCCTTGGTGCTGAGCTGAAGGGGGTCAGTCTAGCGCAAGCCGTGAAGAATGACGATTTGTTCCTGGAGATCAAGGCTTTACTTCTGAAGCATAAGGTGCTGTTCCTGCGCGATCAAGATATAACCCGTGCCGAACATGTGGAGTTTGCAAAGCGCTTCGGCCCTCTCGAGGATCATCCGGTAGCCGGCACAGATCCCGACCACCTCGGTCTGGTCAGGCTTTACAAATCGCCGGACAAGCCCAACGAGCGTTATGAGAATCTCTGGCACACGGACACAACTTGGCGGGAAGCTCCGTCAATGGGATCGGTGCTGCGCTGCATCGAATGTCCCCCAGTAGGTGGAGACACAATGTGGGCCAATATGGAATTGGCGTACGAAAGGCTGCCCGAGCATATCAAACTCTTGATAGAAGGGTTGCGTGCTCGCCACAGCATTGAGGCAACCTTGGGTGCGGCTAAGCCAATCGATGCTCGTCTGGCTTTGAAAGCAAGGTATCCCGACCCGGAACATCCCGTCGTGCGCACTCACCCAGAAACCGGTAAAAGATCTCTCCTTGTCGGTGGTTTCATTACCCATTTCACTAACTATCACACGCCGGATCGCGTGCGCGTTGGTCAGGATCTTTGGCCTGGTTCCAGCGACCTGCTGAGCTATCTGAACAGCCAGGCCTCAATTCCGGAGTATCAAGTTCGCTGGCGATGGCAGCCTAACAGCGTTGCCATCTGGGACAACCGATGCACCCAGCATTACGCAGTGGCGGACTACGGCCCCTGCCATCGGAAGATGGAGCGAGCCACCATCATTGGCGATAAGCCATTTTGAAGGCGGATCCGTCACTTCGACCCGTGTTGCGGATGCCCTCTGCCAGCCATGCAGGCTCTTGCGCATTTCCGGACCACTCCACAACGTATATGAACTTAACTGATCATGGGAACTGAACCATTTGTTACCTTACGCGCAGCGCAATATGCGGATGATCCGCAGAGATTTAACCACAACATAGTGCAATCCAACGGCATACGGGTACATTACGTTGAGGAAGGAAAGGGGCCTCTAGTCATCCTTCTACATGGCTTCCCTTACCTCTGGTACATGTGGAGATGGCAAATTTGTGCCCTCGCAGCTGCGGGATATCGTGTGGTCGCTCCTGATATCCGTGGATTTGGCCAAAGCGATTGCCCTTCGGATGTGCAGGAGTATGAGATGCTGCAATCCGTTGGTGACCTGGTAGGACTAATGCGGGTTCTGGGGGAAAGTGAGGCCGTGGTTATTGGCCACGATCTTGGTGCATGGGTAGCGTACGCAGCTGCTCAGACCCGGCCTGATCTGTTTCGCGCGCTTGTAATGCTGAATACCCCCGTGGGTCCAAGAGAAGATTGCAAGCCAAGCGATTCTTGGGAAAAGCTGCATGCGGATACTGGCAAGCGCTTATATCATCAATATTTTCAGGATCCTGAAGTAGCCTGCGAGCTGAACGAAGATATTTGCAAGTCCCTACGAAGCATCTATTACTCCATCTCAGGGAGTGCTGGTGAACATGAGCGCTGGCGTCTCCTATTGGCTGACGGCGAAACTCTGCTGGACACGATGGCGGATCCCAAGGATTTGCCCGACTGGTTGCCAAGAGAGGCGCTTGAGTACTATATGAACGAGTACTCCCGCAATGGCTTCACCGGACCTCTTAACCACTATCGTGCACGTGATCGAAACTGGAAGCAAGGCTCCTTTCTTTCCGGTCTGAAGGTACAGCAGCCCAGCATGTTCATTGGTGGAGTGGCCGATCCCGCCCTTCAATTCATAATGCCGCTTTACGAAAAGCTGGAGAGCCATCTTCCCAATCTCCGCAAGAAAATACTGCTTGATGGCGTCGGACATAGTGCGGCGGAAGAGCAACCCGAACGCGTATCAGCGTTGCTTCTGGAGTTTCTGGCCACGCTCGAAGGCAAGTCATGACTGGATCTCTCGAAGCGACACGACTCAAGTGACCCTATCGGCTCCCTGCGTACTAAGCAAAGTCGGCTAGACGCTTGAAAGCTTCGTGGAAAGACGTCGCCTGCGGCCGGATCTCTATTAGGAAAGCGCCGAGAGGTCGTGTCCATCGCCCATGCTGAATTTGCGGGTCGGCCCCGACACCCAGAGTAGGTCCATCACATGCCAAGGTAAGGAATTCACGCATGCAAGAACTATTGATACGCACACAGAGCGCAACTATTGCACTCTTCGTAGCTGTCTCGATGTTCAATGTCGGGCTCGATGTGACGATTCGTCAAATCTTGGCACCACTACGCGATCGCGCTCTGCTCACTAGAGCACTCTTGGCAAACATTGTCATTGTGCCAGTTATCGCTGCGTTGCTCACCAAGCTAATCCCAATCGCCGAAGCCAGTCAGATCGGCTTGTTACTCTACGCCTGCTGCATGGGCAGTGAAGCAATGCCGAAGTTTGTTCAGATCGCCAAGGGTGATGCGGCATTCGCTGTGGCCCTACTCGGGATAATGCTCACCGGCACCGTGATTGGTGTTCCATTCGTCCTATCGCTAGTTCTGCCAGAGGTGCACATAGACCGCCTGCATTTGTTTATGAAGTTGCTTGCCGTCGTGGCGCTGCCTTTCTGTGTGGGGTTGTTCATGCGCGCAAGGCGCGACACGGTCGCCGCACGCGCTAGCGCGGTGGTTCACCGGGTAGCGTTCTTTTTGTTGCTCCTTGCGTTCGGCCTGGTCATTTATGTCCAGGGGGAACAATTTCTCGCACTGGCACGGGGCACCTTGCTCGCCGCATTCCTATTCTTCGCTCTTGCCTTTGCAATTGGCTACCTCTCTGCTGGGAAAGATGCCGCGGCGCGACGGACGCTTGCTTTAATGACCTGCATTCGCGCGGGCAGCGTCTCCATGGTGATTGCGGGACAAGTGTTTAGTGCGACGCCTAGTGTGCTGGTCATGGCGACCATCATGACCGCTTTGTCGGTACTGGTAGCGGTGCCTACGACCTTCATACTCCGGCATCGCGCGGCCAAGTGCTCTGCACCAGCGCAAGCTGTTCGCGAGGCGTTTCGCCAATGATTCCCGCGCGTTGCAATGCGCTTCGATGGCTAAGGAAGCTCCAGCAGGCTATTGGGGATGCCTGGTGATCTCCTGCGCTAATCGTCTGAGCCATGATTTGCTTGGGCGGAAAGGCGTGTGGTCTTACCAGTCAGAATGGCGTAATTTTCTCGATCGTCACAGATCGTGCCACGTGTAATGATCAACGGCAACATATGAATCGGACTCCCAATCAACTGGGGCGACTGCGCCCCGCACCAGAGCACTTCCTCACAGACGCCGAGATCATGGCGGTCAAAGCTGGGCGCCGTGACTTTCTGCGGACAAGCCTGCAGGTGGCCTCGGCCGCGATGGCCGCGCCGCTGTCCGCACGCGCAACTGAGGGTGACCCGGTGATCCTACAGCTTCCCGAGTGGACTACAACTGCTGGGCGACCCGTTGCGGACCGTCCGTACGGAACCCCATCAATCCATGAGAGCCAGTTGCAACGTCGCCAATTACGCGGCCTCTCAAAAGTCGCCGCCAACTCAGCGTCCTTCACACCATTGCAAGGACTCTTTGGGATCATCACGCCGTCGGGCTTGCATTACGAACGTCACCACCAAGGCTGGCACGATATCGATCCGACCCGTCACCGGCTCATGATCACGGCCTCCAATCCTGCATTCATCAGGACGCCTAAGGTCTACACTATGGACGACCTCATGCGCCTGCCCCCTGTTTCCCATATTCACTTCCTCGAATGCGGCGGCAACACCGGAACTGAATGGGGCAATGCGATGGTTCCGACGGTGCAATACACCCACGGCCTACTGTCCTGCTCAGAGTTCACTGGGGTTCCGTTGCGCCTGCTGCTGGAACATTGTGGGGTGGATTTCAAGTCGGCTCGTTACATTCTGGCCGAGGGCGCTGATGGGGCGTCGTTGACGCGCACCATTCCGATGGAGCTGGTTGAATCTGGAGAGGTGTTCGTGGCTTACGGCCAGAATGGCGAAATGCTTCGGCCTGAGAATGGCTACCCCCTACGTTTGATAGTGCCCGGTGTGCAGGGCGTGTCCTGGGTCAAGTGGTTGCGACGCATCGAGGTTGGCGACCAAGCTTATGCCAGTCGGGAGGAAACCATACATTATGTTGATCAGATGCCCGATGGCCGACTCCGCCAGTACACCTCGGTGAACGAGTGCAAGTCGGTAATCACGAGTCCCTCGGGGGGGCAGACCTTGATCTCCCACGGCTACTTCAATGTCACGGGATTGGCGTGGTCGGGACGCGGCAAGATTCGTAGGGTCGACGTGTCCTTTGACGGAGGGCGAACCTGGCGCCAGGCTCGCCTCGAAGGCCCAGTGTTGGACAAAGCGCTTACTCGTTTCAATATCGACTGGGTCTGGGATGGAGAATCCGCCGTTCTGCAGTCGCGGGCTATCGATGAAACCGGTTACGTTCAACCCAATTACGGCCAATTGCGCTCGGTACGCGGCAGTCGTTCTATCTACCACAACAATGCAATTCAGTCCTGGGAAGTATTGCCGAGTGGCGAGGTGAATAATGTTCAAGTACTTTGAATTGGTCTTGTTGGCCGTACTCGTCAGTGCTGTCCCGACTGCGCGGGCGCAAGACACATTCCAGCGCATCGGCCGTGAAGCCACACCGGCTGAGTTGCGCGCCTGGGATATCGATGTCCGACCAGATTTTCTGGGATTGCCGCCCGGATCCGGCAATGTAGCGAAGGGACGGGAAGTCTTCCTTGCCAAGTGCGCGGCCTGTCATGGTGCTGCCGGTGAATCGAATGCAATGTTCACTCCGCTCATCGGTGGTACCACCAAAGAAGATATCGCAAGTGGCAGAGTGAAAAGCCTGAGCTTGCGAACAACTTCTGAGCGAACGATGTTTATGAAGGTGAACACGCTATCCACACTATTTGACTACATCCAGCGCGCCATGCCCTGGTCCCAACCAAAGTCACTCACAACTAACGAAGTGTATTCGGTTCTGGCCTACTTACTCAATCTCGCCGATGTGGTGCCTGAGAACTTCACCCTGAGAGACATTACCATGGCCGAGGTTCAGCAGCGCCTGCCCAACCGCAACGGTATGACAACGGATCACGGTCTATGGCCGGGTGCCTCGACGAACCGCGGTGGTATCGGCAATGGCGGCCAGCCGGATCTGAAAATCGAAGCCTGTATGAGCGACTGCCGGACGGAGATCAGGCTTGGGCCACCATTGCCAGAGTCCATGCGCAAGGCGCAAGGCGACTTAGCCGAGCAAACCAGAGCCTTTGGCCCTGTACGCGGGACATCTCCCCGTCCGAACTGACACGCTGCGCCTTAATCGATCCAGTGCTGGTATGTCATTGGTCGCCCGGTGGTCACCGCAGTTGCTGCTGCCAATGGCGCCGCGACGCAACCTACTCATTTTTCAAAAGAGCCATTTTTTTCAGGAGCCTCCCATGCTGGGTCAGATGATGCATCAGCCCCTGCTGATTTCTGCTTTACTGCGCCACGCTGAGCGCCACCACGGTGCACAGGAAGTGGTCTCGCGCCGCGTGGAGGGCGACATCCACCGATGCACTTATGCGGGGCTCGCCTCGCGCTCGCGCCGCTTGGCCAAGGCCTTGTCTGTCTTGGGCGTTGAGTTTGGCCAACGCGTGGGCACCATCGCCTGGAACGGCTACCGCCACCTGGAGCTGTACTACGCGGTGTCCGGTTCGGGGGCCGTGATCCACACGCTGAACCCGCGCCTGCACGCCGACCAGCTAGCCTGGATCGCCGAGCATGCCCAGGACCAGGTGTTGTGCTTCGACCTCACATTCCTGCCCCTGCTCGAATCCGTCGCCGCCCGGCTGTCCAGCGTCAGGCATTTCGTGCTGATGAGCGACCGCGCTCACATGCCGGCCGACTCCACAATCCCCGGCCTGCTGTGCTACGAGGAACTCGTCGCCGCCCAGGACGACCGCTTCGACTGGCCCGACTTCGACGAGAACACCGCGTCCGGCCTGTGCTACACCAGCGGCACCACCGGTAACCCCAAGGGCGTGCTCTACAGCCACCGTTCCACGCTGCTGCACAGCTACGCCTCGGCCCTGCCCGACGCGCTCAACCTCTCGGCGCGCGACACCATCCTGCCCGTGGTGCCGATGTTCCACGTCAACGCATGGGGCCTGCCCTACGGCGCGCGTCAAGACAGTTGTCGCCTCATTCATGCAGCCAAACGCTGCTTCTCGGAGCTTGGCCTGATGCTGCTGGGCACGGCAATCTCACGTTCCGGATTGAGCGTAACCGCGTCGATTGGCGAC
>Ga0102589_1002373_pt1 | contig 22093 bp, 18 predicted proteins | sample AraplaMF_Col_mLB_FD_76858 | JGI IMG/M metagenome (GOLD analysis project Ga0102589, IMG submission 76858) | Arabidopsis root microbial communities from the University of North Carolina, USA - plate scrape MF_Col_mLB | ecosystem: Host-associated > Plants > Roots > Endosphere | place: USA... | reverse complement strand
GGGTCGAGATTGTTGTTGCGCATATAGCGGATGCCGAGCGTCGCCAGCACGTGGTTGAGATCGCCCGGACCGCCGCCGGTGAGCAGGTAGACGCTGTTGAAGTCGCCCAGCGTCCAGATCATCGAGAGCAGGGTCGAAGTGACGTAGAGCGTCGCCAAAGACGGCCAGGTGATGAAGCGGAACTGCTGCCATTTGTTGGCGCCGTCGACGCTGGCGGCCTCGTAGAGGTCCTGCGCGATGGCAAGCCGGCCGGTGACGAGGATCAGCGTCCAGAACGGCAGCGACTTCCAGATATGGACGAGGATCGAGCAGGCGAAGGCGAGCGTCGGATCGGTCAGCCAGCCCGGGCCCTCGACGATGCCGAACCAGTGGAAGAGCTGCTGGTTGATCATGCCGTTCTCGGGATTGAGCATGATCCGGAAGGACAGGATGGTCGGGATCGACGGCACCGCCCAAGGCAGGATGAACAGCACCAGGATGATGCGCACCCAGGCGCGCTGCTGAACGAAGAAGCCCGACAGCATCATCGCGATGATGAACTTCAGGTTCACCGCGATGAACAGGAAGACGACGGTGTTGACCATCGTGCGGATGAAGATCGGGTCGGCGAAGAGCGCCTTGTAGGACTGCCAGTTGAGGCCGAGCCAGAGGCCATAGGCGACGGGATAGACCACCATCACCGCGAAGACGAGGAGGTAGGGCGCGAGCATGAGCACGCCCCAGAGCACGCGGTCGCGCGCCTGTCCGGAGGTGGCGTTGCTTGAAACGGTTGCGGGGGGAGCCATCGCTGCCGTGGTCATCTTCTTGTTCTCCTTGATACACCCCATCGCCGCAGACGCGCCGGCATCCCGCGGCGCATGCGCCGCGGGATGCCGTAGCTGTCGGCTTGCGTTACCCCGGCGTCAGCCGGCGATCTGCTTGATGCGGGCGATCATCTCGTCGACCGCCTGCTCGGGCGAGATCTTGTCCTGGACCACGCGGTTGACCGCCTTGGCCCAGACGTTCTCGGCGTTCACCGTGGTGAACTTGTAGTTGTAGACGAACTGGAACGGGACGGTGCCGTCCGTGTACTGCTTGTAGACGATCTTGCGGTGCGGATCCGCACCGGTCCAGAACTCGGCCTTGGCAGCCTCGATCGTGGTCGGGAACCAGCGGCCGACCGAACCCTCGACGAAGGGACGCAGGTTCTCGTCCTTCATCATGAAGGCCATGAACTCCTTGCCGCGCTTCTTGTTCTTGCCGTCGGCGAAGACGACGGCGGTCTTGACCGCGGCGAGGTTGGTCATCGGCGAGCCGTCCGGCTTGTTCGGGAACTCGGCCGTACGGATGTTGTCGTAATAGTTCTTCTTGGCCTGGTCGCGCTGTTCCTGCGTCAGGGCCTGGTTGTTCATGTCGTCGAGGTGCTTGGCCGCGATCGAGATCGTGGCGTTGTGGGTCAGCACCGTCGTGCGGTTGTGGAAGGCGACGTTGTTGTCCGGATCGAGCCAGTTCACCGAGGAGGGCGGCGTGCAGCCGCGCTGGGCGATGTTGGAATAGTCCTTCACCGCCTTGACCATCGCCGCCTTGTTGGCCGGCTCATCGAGCACGATCTTGCCGTTCTCGTCGACGACCTTGGCGTTGAAGGCGTTGGCGAAGGTCAGGAAGGAATAGAAGGTATCCGAGGCGGCGACGCCCATCGGGTGGCCGACGGCGTAGATGCGCTTGCCCTTGGCGCGCAGCGCGCCCTGGACCTTGTCGCACCAGAAGTCCCAATAGCCGTCCCAGCCCTTCGGGATGTCGCTTTCCTTGAAGCCGGCCTCTTCCAGCATGTCCTTCCAGTAGGTGATGTGCATCATCTGCTGCTGGACCGGGAAGGCGTAATAGGCCTTCTTCTTGGTCTTGTCGTTCATCAGCAGGGTCGTCGCCAGCGCCTGCGGCTGGATCTGCGCCTTGATCGGCTCCAGCACGTCGGTGACGTCCTCGAGCTTGCCTTCGAAGGCCCACTGACCGGTGGTGCGGAAGTCATAGGTGGTGCAGAAGCCGACATCCGGCGGCGTACCCGCCTGGACGGCGCCGACCGACTTGGTGACGCAGTCCTCGGTGGCATAAAGGGAGAGGTCGACCTTGACGCCCGTCGCCTTCTGGAATTTGTCGACGACGGCGAGCAGCGCGTCGTCCTCGCCCTTGTAGAAGCCCTTGGTGAACCAGACCGTCACCGTCTCCTGGGCGAGCGCCGCTCCAGACCAGCCGGCGGCGATTGCGGCCAAGGCTGCGCCGGCAGCCAGAGAGCGCACGAATTTCATGGTATCCTCCCATTTAAAACGTTTAGATCGAGCTTTTTTTGCCCTGCTCCTCATAAACACTAGTCGAAGAGCCCTGCAAGAAACAAGCGACGGGTCTGCACGAATTTCATGCGACACCCGGCGAGCCGCTCCGGAGGTCCCCTCGGCCAGAGCCTGCGTGAATCAGCTTTGACGACGCAGCGCTGCCGCGTCAAAGAGAAGCTGTCACGGATGTGTCATCGGCACGGCTTACCCCGCGCCGCACGATCATGTCCCGATGCTCGCGAGACTCGGCTGGTTTTGCGGCAGATTCAACCGGAGTTTTCCATGCGCGCCCTCGCAACCGCCGTCCTCGCGCTCGGCCTGGCCCTGCCGGCGCTCGACGCCGCCAATGCCGTCGAAGGCAAGCTGGTGCTCTACACTAGCCAGCCCAACACCGACGCCCAGCAGACGATCGACGCCTTCAAGGCGAAGTACCCCAAAGTCGAGATCAGCTTCGTCCGCGACGGAACGCCGCGCGTGATGGCCAAGCTCCGCGCCGAGATCGAGGCCGGCGCGCCGCAAGCCGACGTGCTGCTGATCGCCGACGCCGTGACCATGGAAGGCCTGAAGAAGGAAGGGCGCCTGCTCGCCCACGACAAGGCCGACGTCTCGGCCTTCCCGGCCGGCGTGCACGACCCCGAAAAGACCTGGTTCGCGACCAAGCTGATCACCACCGGCATCGTCTACAACACCAAGGCGGCGCTGAAGCCGGAGAGCTGGCTCGACCTCGCCAAGCCCGAGGCCAAGGGCCAGCTCGCCATGCCGAGCCCGCTGAATTCGGGCGCTGCGATGATCCACACGATCACGCTGACCGGCAACCTGCCCGGCGGCTGGAGCTTCTACGAGAAGCTGAAAGAGAACGGCACGCTCGCCGCCGGCGCCAATGGCGACATCCTGCGCCAGGTCGCCACCGGCGAGAAGCTGTATGGCATGATCGTCGACTTCATGCCGATCCGCGAGAAGGCCAAGGGCGCGCCGGTCGAGTTCGTCTTCCCGAAGGAAGGTGTCTCCGCCGTGAGCGAGCCGGTCGCGATCCTGAAGAGCAGCAAGAACCCGGAAGCCGCCAAGGCCTTCGTCGATTTCCTGATCTCGAAGGACGGCCAGGAGCTGGCGCTGAAGCAGGGCTATGTCTCGGCTCATCCGGACGTCGCCCTGCCGGCCGGCTATCCGGCACGCGGCGCGATCAAGCTGATGCCGTTCGACGCCGCCAAGGCGCTGGCCGACGAGCCGGCCGCCCGCAAGCGCTTCAGCGCGATCTTCGAAGGCTGAGCCGGGGAAGCCCGGCACAAGCGCCGACGCGATGACGCTCGCAGCGCCCGCAGAGCTCCGGCAGACCGGCACCCGCCCGGCCCTGCCCGGCTTCGCCTTGCCGACAGGCCTGACCCTGCCGGTACTGGTGCTGCTTTGCGCGACGCTGTTCGGCGCCCTGCCCTTCCTGCGCCTGCTCGTCGCCGCCTTCGCCCCGGGCTGGCAGTTCGCGCCCGAGGCGGCGCTGGCCGAGATCAGCAGCCGCGCCGCGATCAACGCGACGCTGCACACCTTCGAGACGGCGGGTCTTTCGGCGCTCGGCGCGCTGCTGATCGGCGGCACCGCGGCGATCCTGCTCGCCGTCACCGATGTGCGCGGCAAGCGCCCGCTCGCCTTCGCGCTGGTCTTTTCGATGATGATCGCGCCGCAGGTTGCGGCGCTGGCTTTCCTCAGCCTGCTCGCGCCGAACTCGGCCCTGCTCGGCCTGGTCGGGCTGGCGCCGGCACCCGGCACGCCCAACCCGCTGCTCGGGCGCGGCGGCATCATCCTGGTGATGGCGCTGCACCATGCGCCGCTGGTCGCGATCACGCTCTGGACCGGCCTGCGCAGCGTGCCGCAGGCGCTGGTCGAGGCGGCGCAGATGGAAGGCGCGGCGCCCGCCACCATTGTCGGGCGCATCCTCCTGCCGGTGCTGCGGCCGCAGATCATCGCCGCGGCGCTGCTCGCCTTCGTCGCCGGCATCGGCAATTTCGGCATTCCCGCTTTGCTCGGCCTGCCGGTCAACTACCTCACCCTGCCGACGCTGATCTATCGCCGGCTATCGAGCTTCGGCCCTGCCGGCCTGCCGGATGCCGCGGCCCTCTCGCTCTTGGTCGCGCTCGTCGCCGGCCTCGGCATCGTCGCCGGCCTGATCGCGACGCGCCGCGGCGGCGGCAAGATCGAGATCGAGCGGCCATTGCAGCCGTTCTGGCAACTCGGCACCGCACGACCCTTTGTTGCCATCGGGCTCTGGCTGCTGATCGCGATCAAGCTCGGCCTGCCGCTGCTGGCGCTGCTCGGCGAGGCGCTGACGCCGGCGCTCGGCGTCGCGCTGACCTGGCAGAGCCTCACCTTCGACAAGTTCGCCGAAGTGCTGCTGCGCCAGGACGTGACGGTCCGCGCCTTCCGCAACTCCTTCCTGTTCGCAGGTACCGCCGCGGTGCTGCTCGCCTTGATCTCGATCGCCTTCGCCTATGGGTTGGAGCGGCGCATGGGCAAGCTCCGGCGCGTCGTCGACGTGGTGATCGAGCTGCCCTACGCCCTGCCGGGCGTCGTGCTCGCCATCGCCTGCATCCTGATGTTCCTGAAGCCGCTGCCGCTGATCGGCGTCAGCATCTACGCCACGCCCTTCATCATCCTCTTCGCCTATATGGCCCGCTTCCTGCCGCTAGCGCTGAAGGCGCCGGTCGCGGCGATGGCGCAGATCGAGGCGCATCACGAGGAAGCGGCCAAGCTCGACGGCGTCAGCCTGTGGCAGATGCTGCGCTTCATCGTCGCGCCGATCCTGGCGCCGGCCGCCGCCGTCAGCGGGCTGATGGTCTTCCTCGTCGCCTTCAACGAGCTCACCGTCTCGGCCCTGCTCTGGTCCTCCGGCACCGAGACGCTCGGCGTCGTGCTGTTCAGCCTGAAGGAAGCCGGGCTCGCCGGCGAAGCGGCGGCGGTGGCGATCAGCGCTTGCGCAGTGATCCTCGCGGTGATGCTCGGGCTCGACGCGCTCGGCCGCAAGCTGCCGGCTAATATCCTGCCCTGGCGGATCTGAGCGGCAACGCTGCGGCAAGGCCGATAAGCGCTCCTTATCAAGTTGGTGGCGGCGGTGGGTTGGTTAAACCCAAATTAACGTTGCGGCAGGATGGTCTGCCGCATGGAGTTCGTCCTTTCGTTGCAAAGTAGAGCTCGAAACCTGCCGCATACCCTGCCGGCACCGACCAGGGATCCGTGAGCTCAATGGCCTATCGCGCAACTGGACGCCGTGAGAGCGAACCCATCGGCAAAGAGCTCAAGGTCCTCCTCGTCGAGGATTCGCGCACCTATGCGCTGGCGCTGTCGCGCCGCCTCGAAGCCGAGCTCGGCCTGCCCATCACCGTCTGCCAATCGCTCAACGAGCTGCACGAGGTCGTCACCGAGGACCGCGCCGCCTTCACCATGGCGGTGGTCGACCTGAACCTGCCCGACGCGCCACGCGGCGAAGCCATCGACTTCACCGTGCAGCGCGGCATCCCGACCATCGTCCACACCGCCAGCTTCGACATCGAGACGCGCAACCGGATCATGGAGCGCGAGGTCATCGACTATGTCCCGAAGGACAGCGCCTTCACGCTCGAGACGGTGGTCGCCACCGCCAAGCGCGCGCTCGCCAACCGGCAGACCCGCATCCTCGTCGTCGACGACACCGCGGCGACCCGCAAACTGCTCGCCCATATGCTGAAGGTCCAGCAATACCAGGTGATCGAGGTCGGCTCCGGCGACGAAGCGCTCGCGCTCCTGCAGGACAATCCCGACATCCGGCTGGTCGTGAGCGATTATTACATGCCCGGGATGGATGGCTACGAGCTGACGCGGCGCCTGCGCCGGCAATTCGCCGCGAACCGGCTGCGGGTGATCGGCGTCTCGTCCTCCAACGATCGCATGGTCTCGGTCGGCTTCCTCAAGGCGGGCGCGAACGACTTCATCTCGATGCCCTTCATCCCGGAAGAGCTGCAATGCCGGATCGCCAGCAATGTCGAGACGCTGGAGCAGATCGAGCTGCTGCACAATCTCGCTTCGCGCGACGGCCTGACCGGCCTGTTCAATCGCCGTCATTTCTTCGAAAGCGCCGACAGCCTGATCGCGGAAGCCCGGGCGAAGAACCTGACGAGCGCCGTCGCGATCCTCGACATCGACGACTTCAAGCAGCTGAACGACAGTCACGGCCATGATTTCGGCGACCAAGCGCTGGCCAAGGTGGCGCGCTATCTCGCCCAGTCGGTCGAAGGCAACGGCCATCTGCTGGCGCGGATCGGCGGCGAGGAATTCGCCATCCTGTTCCCCGGCCTGAACGCCAAGGCGGCGTTGCGGCTCAGCGACCATATCCGGCTCGACCTCTCGCACGAGACGCTCGAGGTCGACGATCGGCAGATCACGCTGACAGTCTCGATCGGCGTCGCCGAGATCGACGGGCAAGGCAGCCTGGACCAGTATCTCGTCGCCGCCGATCGCGCGCTCTATGCGGCCAAGCACGAGGGCCGCAACTGCGTGCGCGTCGCGCCGTAAGCGCGCCGGCCTTATCCCGCCGCAGCGAGGCGCGGGCTGCCGGCTCCTGGCAGCTCGCCCATCAGCAGCGCACGGTTGGCCTTCGACTCGCGCACGACGAAATCGACGACGGCACGGACCCGGGCGACGTCCTTGAGATCGGCGTGGACGAGCAGCCAGAACGAGCGCGTGATCGAGACGCTCTCGGGCAGAACGGGCATCAGGCGCGGCTCGTCGACCGCCATGAAGTGATGGATCACGCCGATGCCGGCGCCGGCCGCGACGGCATTCATCTGCGCCAGCACGCTCGAGCTCTGGATCTGGGCGCGCAGGCCCTTGGCGACCTCGTCGAGATAATCGAGCTCGGGGGTGAAGATCAGGTCGTCGATATAGCCGACGATGCGATGGGCGAAGAGATCCTCGGCCGCCGCGATCTTCGGCATGGCGTCGAGATAGTCCTGCGAAGCGTAGAGGCCGAGCCTGTAGTCGCAGAGCTTGCGGGCGACGACCTTGCCCTCCTTCGGCGGAGCGAGCGTGATCGCGACATCCGCCTCGCGCTTCGATAGCGAGAGCAAACGCGGCATGGCGATGAGCTGGAGCTCGAGCCCGGGATAGGCCTTGGCGAAGCCGGCGAAACGCGGCGCCAGGAAACTCGAGCCAAAGCCGTCGGGCGCGCCGATCCGGACCGTGCCCGAGAGCGCCATGTCGGCACCGCCGATCTCGCTCTGGATCGCCAGAGCCTCGGTCTCCATGCTCTCGGCCTTGGCCAGCAACTGCTCGCCATGACCGGTCAGCGCATAGCCCTGCGGGCGGCGCTCGAACAGCTTGGCCTTGAGCGATTCCTCCAGCGAGGTGATGCGGCGCGAGACGGTGGCATGGTCGGCGCCGAGCCGGCGCGCGGCGGCGGTGAGCCGGCCGGAACGGGCGACGGCGAGGAAGAAACGCAGGTCGTCCCAGTCGAACCGTTCCATGGCGCTCCTCCCGTATCTGTGTTTTTGCACGACGTCGGTCGATATCCGCCTATAGCCGTGCGCAAACGATAATGATAGGGGTAGCATCAATCAGCGGCACACGACTTTAGGGGAGGACGCCATGCGTCAGATCGGGCACTTCATCGGCGGCAAGCATGTTGCCGGCACCTCGGGCCGCACGGCCGATGTCTACCAGCCGATGGACGGCTCGGTGATCGGCAAGGTCGCCCTCGCCTCGCAGCAGGAGATGCGCGCCGCCGTCGAGAACGCGCTCGAAGCCCAGCCGAAATGGGCAGCGGTCAACCCGCAGCGCCGCGCCCGCGTGCTGATGAAGTTCCTCGACCTGATCGCGCAGAACAATGACGAACTCGCCGAGCTGCTCGCTCGCGAGCACGGCAAGACCATTCCCGACGCCAAGGGCGACATCCAGCGCGGCGTCGAGGTCGTCGAGTTCTCGCTCGGCGTGCCCAATCTGATGAAGGGCGAGTTCACCGACGGCGCCGGCCCCGGCATCGACATCTACTCGCTGCGCCAGCCGCTCGGCGTCGTCGCCGGCATCACCCCGTTCAACTTCCCGGCGATGATCCCGCTCTGGAAGCTCGGCCCCGCCATCGCCTGCGGCAACGCCTTCATCCTGAAGCCGTCCGAGCGCGATCCCGGCGTGCCGATGCGCCTCGCCGAGCTCTTCGTCGAAGCGGGCGGCCCTCCCGGCATCCTCAACGTCGTCAACGGCGACAAGGAGGCGGTCGACGCCATCCTCGACGACCACGACATCAAGGCCGTCGGCTTCGTCGGCTCGACCCCGATCGCCGAGTACATCTACGCCCGCGGCTGCGCCAATGGTAAGCGCGTGCAGTGCTTCGGCGGCGCCAAGAACCACATGATCATCATGCCCGACGCCGACATGGACCAGGCGGTCGACGCGCTGATCGGCGCCGGCTACGGCTCGGCCGGCGAGCGCTGCATGGCGATCTCGGTCGCCGTCCCGGTCGGCAAGGCCACCGCCGACGAGCTGGTGAAGCGGCTCATTCCGCGCGTCGAGAGCCTGAAGATCGGCCCCTCGACCGACACCTCGGCTGATTACGGCCCGGTCGTCACCAAGGCGGCGATGGAGAAGATCAAGTCTTACGTCGACATCGGCATCGGCGAGGGCGCCAAGCTCGTCGTCGACGGCCGCGACTTCAAGATGCAGGGCTATGAGAACGGCTTCTATGTCGGCGGCTGCCTGTTCGACAACGTCACCAAGGACATGCGCATCTACAAGGAGGAGATCTTCGGACCGGTCCTCTCCGTGCTGCGCACCGAGAGCTATGACGAAGCCCTGAAGCTGACCAACGACCACGAATACGGCAACGGCACCGCGATCTACACCCGCGACGGCGATGCGGCACGCGACTTCGCCTCGAAGGTCCAGGTCGGCATGGTCGGCATCAACGTGCCGATCCCGGTGCCGCTGGCCTACTACACCTTCGGCGGCTGGAAGCGCTCCTCCTTCGGCGACCTCAACCAGCACGGCCCGGATTCGATCCGCTTCTACACCAAGACCAAGACGGTGACGGCGCGCTGGCCCTCGGGCATCAAGGACGGCGCCAGCTTCGTCATCCCGACGATGAACTGAGCCAGCGGCGAAGGAGATCGGATCGTGTTCTCCCTCACCGAAGACCAGATCGCGATCCGCGACATGGCCCAGGGTTTCGCTGCCGAGACCCTGGCGCCACATGCCGTGCGCTGGGACGAGGAAAAGCACTTCCCGGTCGAGGAAATGCGCCAGGCGGCCGCGCTCGGCATGGGCGGCATCTACATCCGCGACGATGTCGGCGGTTCCGGCCTGTCGCGCCTCGACGCGGCGGTGATCTTCGAGGCGCTGTCGACCGGCTGCCCGACGGTCGCCGCCTATATCTCGATCCACAACATGTGCGCCTGGATGATCGACCGCTACGGGTCGGATGAGCAGCGCCATAAATTCCTGCCGAAGCTCTGCAGCATGGAGCATCTGGCGAGCTATTGCCTGACCGAGCCGGGCGCGGGCTCCGACGCCGCTGCCCTGAAGACCAAGGCGGTGCTCGACGGCGACCATTACGTCCTCGACGGCCAGAAGCAGTTCATCTCCGGCGCCGGCGTCTCTGACGTCTATGTCGTGATGGTCCGCACCGGCGAGGCCGGTCCGTCCGGCATCTCGACCATCGTGGTCGAGAAGGGCACGCCCGGCCTCTCCTTCGGCGCCAACGAGAAGAAGATGGGCTGGAACGCCCAGCCGACGCGCGCGGTGATCTTCGAAAACTGCCGCGTGCCGGTCGCCAACCGGATCGGCCCGGAAGGCATCGGCTTCAAGATCGCCATGGCCGGTCTCGACGGCGGTCGGCTCAATATCGGCGCCTGCTCGATCGGCGGCGCGCAGGGTGCGCTCGACAAGGCCCTCAGCTATGCCCAGGAGCGCAAGGCTTTCGGCTCACGCATCGCCGATTTCCAGGCCTTGCAGTTCAAGCTCGCCGACATGGCGATCGAACTGGAGGCGGCCCGCACCTTCCTCTGGCGCGCCGCGGCGGCGCTCGACGCCAAGACGCCGGATGCGAGCAAGCTCTGCGCCATGGCCAAGCGGGTCGCCACCGACACCGGCTTCGAGGTCGCCAACCAGGCGCTGCAGATCCATGGCGGCTATGGCTATCTCGCCGATTACGGCATCGAGAAGATCGTCCGCGACCTCAGGGTCCACCAGATCCTGGAAGGGACCAACGAGGTGATGCGGATGATCGTGGCGCGCTCGCTGGTCGGGCGGGCCAAGGGGAATTGACGGGCGCGGGAAACCCTCTCCCATAGGGAGAGGGCAGGGTGAGGGGTAGGTGGTCGGACCAGCTCCGCGAGCGTTCGCCGCGCGGTCGGGTTCAAGCTAACGTTTCCAGCCCTAACACCTCACCCCTACCCCTCTCACTGATCTCGAGCTTGCCCGAGATCAGCTCTAAGAGTGTCGAAGTCGGGAACACCCGACTTCGATGCAGGAGAGGGGATCCCGCGCTTATCGACGCAGTTTCAGGGACTTCAGGGAGACACGACCATGAGCACCATCGCCTTCATCGGGCTCGGCAATATGGGCGGGCCGATGGCCGGAAACCTGGTCAAGGCCGGGCACAAGGTCTCCGCCTTCGACCTGTCGCAGCCCTCCAAGGATGCGGCTGCGGCGCTCGGCGTCGGCATCGCCGCCTCGGCGAAGGAAGCGGTCGCGGAAGCTGAGATCGTCGTCACCATGCTGCCGGCCGGCAAGCATGTGCTCGGCGTCTGGGCCGACATCCTCCCCGCCGTGAAGCCGGGCACGCTGCTGATCGATTCCTCGACCATCGACGTCGAGAGCGCCCGCAAGGCGCATGCGCTCGCCGCCGAACGCGGCTGCCTTTCGCTCGACGCGCCGGTCTCGGGCGGCGTCGGCGGCGCCCAGGGCGCCACCCTGACCTTCATGGTCGGCGGCAGCGCCGATGCCTTCAAGCGCGGCGAGCCGGTGCTGTCGGCGATGGGCAAGAAGGTCGTGCATTGCGGCGACGCCGGCAACGGCCAGGCGGCCAAGATCTGCAACAACATGATCCTCGGCATCTCGATGATCGGCGTCTCCGAGGCCTTCGTGCTGGCGGAGAAGCTCGGCCTGTCGCACCAGGCGCTGTTCGACGTCGCCTCAACCTCGTCGGGCCAGTGCTGGTCCCTGACGACCTATTGCCCGGTGCCCGGCCCGGTGCCGACCTCGCCGGCCAACAACGACTACAAGCCCGGCTTCGCCTCGGCGCTGATGCTGAAGGATCTGAAGCTCGCCCAGGAGGCGGCGCAGACAGCCGGCGCCTCGACCCCGCTCGGCGCTGCGGCGGCGCAAGTCTACGGGCTGCACAATGCCTGGGGCGAAGGCGGCACCGACTTCTCCGGCATCATCCATCTGCTGCGCGGACGCGGCAAGGAGTGAGCACGCGGGTCAGCCACTCGCAACTGTTCGCATACGTATAATTCTGCGATCGCCCCGTTCCGGTCGGATCGAAAGGGGAGTAGGACGGGAGGCATGAACGACGCCTCTCGCCGCACCGAACGCTCAGCCCAGACCGGTTTCGCCACCAGCTCGCTCGACCGACGCGCCGACCTGCGCGACCGGCCGGACGAGATCGCGGCGCTGCGAGCACGCAGCGAGACGCGCTTCGCCGTCGTCGCCGGCGAGACGCCGATCCTGTTGCGGACCGGCGCGGAAACCCAGACCGTCTGGTTCGACGAGCGCGGCGCCGACGGCCTCGGCGAAGGGCTGGAAGAGGTCTTCCTCGGGCTCGATCCTGAGGGCGCACCGCGCTTCGGCCGGCTGATCGACCGCGACCTGCTCGACGGCCTGCGCGAGCAGGCCGTGCTCGTCGTCACCGACCTGCGCAGCGTCGCGCTGAAGCGGCTGGTGCCGAAGGAGGAGGTCGGCCCGCTCGGCGAGGCCAAGGCCCTGCTCGACTGGCATGCCCGCCATCGCTGCTGCGCCCAATGCGGCGCGCCGACCAAGCTCGGCTCGGCCGGCTGGAAGCGGCAATGCGAATCCTGCGGCGCGCAGCATTTCCCGCGCACCGACCCGGTGGTGATCATGCTCGCCGTGCGTGGCGACAAGTGCCTCATGGCGCGCCAGGCGCGCTTCGCGCCCGGCATGTATTCCTGCATCGCCGGCTTCGTCGAGCCGGGCGAGACCTTCGAGGACGCCGTCCGCCGCGAGACCTGGGAAGAGGCGGGCCTGCGCACCGGCACGGTGCGTTACGTCGCCTCGCAGCCCTGGCCCTTCCCGGGCTCGCTGATGATCGGCTGCATCGCCGAAGCGCTGAACGACGATATCGTGCTGGATGGCACCGAGCTCGAGGCCGGCCGCTGGTTCAGCCGCGAGGAGGCGCTGCAGATGCTCGAGGGCAAGCACCCCGACAATCTGTTCTGCCCGCCGCATATGGCGATAGCCAACACGATCCTGAAGGCCTGGGCGGTGGACGGCGAGGAGCCCTAGACCGCCTCCCCTCACCCCAACGGACACGTCTTTGCGGAGCCCTGGATGACGGACCCGGTCAGCGCCTTCGTCCCCGGGCCGCGCGCCCATATCGCTGGCCGCCCGGGTGGGCCGCTCTCGGGGCTGACCTTCGCCGTCAAGGACCTGTTCGATGTCGCCGGCCTGCCGACCGGCGGCGGCAACCATGACTGGGCCAAGGCGAACCCCATTCCGACCCGCCATGCCTGGGCGGTGCAGACCCTGTTGGACGCCGGGGCTGATTGCGTCGGCAAGACCATCACGGACGAGGTCTCCCTCGGCATCCTCGGCGAGAACGCCTTCGACGGCACGCCGACCAACAGCGCCGCGCCCGAGCGCGTGCCCGGCGGTTCCTCCTCGGGCTCGGCGGCAGCCGTCGCCGCAGGGCTCTGCGACATCGCGCTGGGCACCGATACCGGCGGCTCCATGCGCGTGCCCGCGAGTTTCTGCGGGATCTACGGCATCCGGCCGACGCATGGCCGGCTCGACCTCACCGGGCTGATGCCGCAGGCGCCGAGCTCGGACACCGCCGGCTGGTTCGCGCGCGATGCCGGGACCTTCGCGAAGGTCGGCACGGTACTGCTCGGTGAAGCGCCCGGTCCGCTGCCGACCAAGCTGCTGATCGCGATCGATGCCTTCGGCTTTGCAGATCCCGAGGTCGCGGAAGCCCTACAGCCGATAGTGCGGAAGCTGGAGCGGATCATCGGCCCGGCGCGTGAGGAGATCATGGCGCCGCAAGGGCTGTCCGTCTGGGCGCGGGCACAGCGCAGCCTCCAGCCGGTCGAAGCCTGGCAGACCTTCAGACCCTGGATCGAGCGGCACAATCCGCGCATGGCCTTCAGCGTCGCTGCCGGGCTGATCGCCGGCTCGCAGATTTCGACGAGCGAGCGCAACTGGGCAGCGCTGATGCGCGAGGAAGCGCGGGCGCGGCTGCGCTATCTGCTGCCATCAGGCACGATCCTCTGTCTGCCGACGACGCCCTTCCCGGCGCCGCTGCGCGGGCTGCCGACGCCGACGCTGCAGCCCTTGCGTGACCGCATCACCTGCCTCTGCGCCCAGGGCGGCCTCACCGGCTCACCACAGCTCAGCCTGCCCGGCGCCGCGGTGGACGGCGCGCCGGTTGGCCTTTCGATCATCGGCGGGCGCGGCAGCGACGCCAGCCTGATCGCCGTCGCCCAAGCCATGGAGGCTCTCTCGTGAGCGACCTGACCCCGAACCTGCCCGACGTCGTCGCCGAGATCAGCGCCCTGTTCGAGCGCTACGAGCAGGCGTTGATCGACAAGGATGTCGACGTGCTCGACGCCTCCTTCTGGAACAGCCCCCACACCATCCGCTATGCGCTCGGCGAGAACGGTTACGGCTTCGACGAAATCCACGCCCATCGTGTCGCCCGTCCGCCGGGGCCCGGCATCAAGGAAAAGCGCATCCGCCTCGAGATCCTGACGCTCGGGCGCGATCTCGCCACGGTGAACCTGGAATTCAAGGTGCGCGGGCGCGAGATCATCGGCCGCCAGAGCCAGACCTGGGTGCGCTTCCCGGACCTGGGCTGGAAAGTGGTCTCGGCCCATGTCTCGACAATGGAGGGACCGCGCCCCTGGTGAGGGACAGCGGCCGATCCGTCCTCAGACCGACAGGTCGCGCAAGACTTTCCAGACTGCGTCGCAGCCTTCGAATCCGATACCGGGCGCATCCGGCAGGCTCGCCTGGCCGGAGGCGATGCGGACGCCCTCGCCCAATCCTGAAAAGGGCTGGAAGGCGCAGGGATTGATCTCGGCGCCGCCGAGCCCGAGCGCCGCGACGACGTGCAGGCCGAAGAGATGGCCGCCATGCGGCCAGAACGCCTCGTGCCGCCAGTCGGCCGCCGTCAGGCGATCGAGGATCCGCAGATAGCCGGTGAGCCCATAACAGTGGACGGGATCGAAGACGAGGATGTCACGCTCCGGGCGCAAGCCGCCGTGGCGATGTAGCAGCCAGGCTTCGGGCGGCGAGAACAGCGCCTCGCCAGCCGCGATCGGCGGGGCATAGGCGGCGGCGATGCCGGCTTGCGTCTCGAAATCGAGCGGATCGCAGATATCCTCGAACCACTGCAGCCCGTACGGCGCCAGCCGAGCCGCAGCAGCGAGGCCGGACACCGCGTCATACGAATTCATCGCATCGACGGCGAGATGTCCGGGTCCGTGGAGTTGCGCCGCCGCGACCTCGATCCGCCGGCAATCCTGGTCGAGGCCACTGGCGCCGATCTTGATCTTGGCATGGCTGAAGCCGAGGTCGACGCAGGCCCGCATCTCGTCGGCGAGCCGGGTGAGATCATCCTGCGGGTAGAGATAGCCGCCACCGGCATAGACGCGGACCTGCGAGCACGTCTCGGCCGTTTTGCCCACTCGCTCGGCGATGAAGCGATGGAGCGGCAGCCCGGCGATCTTGGCCGCGGCATCCCAGAGAGCCATGTCGAGCGCGCCGACCGCGACGCAGCGCTCGCCATGGCCGCCCGGCTTCTCGCCGCGCATCATCACCTGCCAGGCGCGCCGCGGATCGAGGTTGCAGCCCGCCGCGTCCAACAGATCGCTCTCGGAGGCTGCGAGCAGCCGTGGCGCGAAGCGCTCGCGGATCAGGCCGCCCTGGGCGAAGCGGCCGACGGAGGCGTAGCCATAGCCGACGATACGCCGGCCGGCCCGGACCACATCGGTCTCCAGAGCAACCAGGCTGGTGGTGAGGCCGCCCGAGGGAATGCCCGGGTCGGCATAACGCGAGATGGCGATGGAGCGCTCGTGGATGTCGATGATGCGCATCCGCCGCTCTCCTCGCCGGCAGGCTCACTCCCCCGGTTCGGGGAAGCTGTCGCGGAATTCGTGCGCCGGGTAGACGCCGAGGATCTTCATCTCCTTGGAGAAGAAGGCGAGTTCGTCGAGCGCCCGCTTCAGCGCGGGGTCGTCGGGATGGCCCTCGACGTCGCTGTAGAACATCGTCGCCGAGAAATGGCCGTCGACCATGTAGCTCTCGAGCTTGGTCATGTTGATGCCGTTGGTGGCGAAGCCGCCGAGCGCCTTGTAGAGCGCGGCCGGAATGTTGCGGACGCGGAACATCAGCGTCGTCACGGTCTTGGCCGAGCCCTGGCGGGCATATTCCGGATATTTCGAGAGCACGACGAAGCGGGTCGTATTGTGCTTCTCGTCCTCGATATCCTCCATCAGGATCTTGAGGCCGTAGACCTCGGCGGCGATATGCGGCGCGATCGCGGCCCGGGTGATGTCGCCGGCCTCGGCGACCTGCCGGGCCGAGCCCGCCGTGTCGGCCGCGACCTCGGCCTTGAGGCCGAGCTTGCGGATGATCTTGCGGCACTGGCCGAGCGCGTGGATGTGGCTCTGCACCGTCTGCAGCGTCGCCAAAGTCGCGCCCTCGACCGCCATCAGATGAAAGCGGATCGGCAGGAAGTGCTCGCCGATGATGTGCAGGCCGGAACGCGGCAGGAGATGGTGGATGTCGGCGACACGGCCAGCGATCGAATTGTCGATCGGGATCATGCCGTAGCGGGCAGAGCCATCCGAGACCGCGGCGAGCGCGTCCTCGAAGGTCCGGCACGGCAGCAGCTCGCAATCCGGGAAGACCTGAAGGGCGGCCTGCGAGGAGAAGGCTCCGGGCTCACCCTGATAGGAAACGACGACTGACATTCTAGGACTTTCAGGCTCAGGCTCTGGATGTCAGGAACGCGCGGGCGCGGTCCAGATCGGGGGGCGTATCGACACCGCGCGGGACGTGATCGATGATCATCGCGTCGATGCGCATGCCATCCTCGAGCGCCCGCAACTGCTCGAGCTTCTCACGCAATTCGAGCGGCGACTGCGGCAGCGAGACGAAGCGATCGAGCGCGCGGCGGCGATAGGCGTAGAGACCGACGTGATGGTAGAGCGGGCCATCGCCATAGGGGGCGGTCGCCCGGGTGAAATAGAGCGCACGCATCCGGCCGGGCGAAATTTCGCTGCCGATCAGCTTGACCACGCTCGGCGCGGTCTTCTCTTCGTCCTCGGTGATCTCGCCGGCAAGCGTCGCGATATCGACGGCCGGATCGGCGAGTGGCTCGACCGCGGCCGCGATCGCGGTCGGCGCCAAGGTGGGGAAATCGCCCTGGACGTTGACGATAATGTCGTGCTCGCCCTTGGGGTCGATGATGTCGGCCGCTTCCTTGATCCGGTCCGAGCCGGTCTGGTGCGCAGGGCTGGTCATCACCGCCCGTCCGCCGGCCTGCTCGATCGCCGCCAGGATGCGCTCGTCATCGGTCGCGACCACGACATCGCCGACGCGCGCCTCGATGGCGCGGCGCCAGACACGGACGATCATCGGCTCGCCCAGGATGTCGGCGAGCGGCTTGCCCGGCAGGCGCGTCGCCTGCATGCGGGCCGGGATCAGGATCAGCGGATTGGGCATTGGCTGGGGAAAGCTCGCAGGGCGGCAAAAAGTCTCAAAGCGGTGCGTGCTTATACGAGTTGCAATGCAGCGCGCAAAGCGGTTAAGCAGCGCAGACGTGCCGGCTCCCGCAAGGGTCCGGCCGCAGCGCTGTCTTGCTTCGCCGACGGGCGGGCCGGGGGTTGTGAGAGACGATGAATATCGAACTGAACAAGATCGCTGGCGCGGGCCTCTCGACGCTGCTCGTCGTGATGGCCCTGAACATGGGCGCCGGCATCGTCTTCACCCCCAAGAAGGCGGTGGTGCCGGGCTACGACCTGCCGAGCCTCGAGCCGGCTGCCGGCGGCCACGATGCCCCGGCGGCGGCTGCCGAAGAACCAATCGCGGTGCGCCTCGCCAAGGCCGACGTCGCCAAGGGCGAGAAGGCCACCGGCGCCTGCAAGGCCTGCCACACCTTCGAGAAGGGCGGCGCCAACAAGGTCGGCCCGCATCTCTACGACGTCTATGGCCGCTCCGAGGGCTCGGTCGCCGGCTTCGGCTATTCGGCCGCGATGAAGGGCCGCAACGACAAGAGCTGGGACGCCGACGCCCTCGACCACTTCCTGAAGAACCCGAAGGCCTACGTCCCCGGCACCGCCATGGCCTTCGCCGGCATCGCCCGGCCGGAGACCCGCGCCGACGTCGTCGCCTATCTCAACAGCCTCGCCGAGTCGCCCAAGCCGCTGCCGAAGCCCTGATTTGGCAGCGCGTCTCGCGCCGATGTGACGTCATGAGCCGGGCCGAAAGCCCGGCTTTTGCTTGTTTGCGCCATGCAATTGCCGTCTCGATGACGGGGAATGCCGGTTGCTCTGGCTTTGGCCGGGGTTGACGACATAATCGGATGACGAATCGCAAGGGGTCTCGCATGGCGATCCGGATCACCCGCCGCAGGCTGCTCGAAGCCGGCGGTGCAATTGCAGGCGCGGCTGCGCTGCCGAACGCGCTGACGACGGCGCTCGCGCAGGAGAACGAGGTCCACGGCCTCTCGACCTTCGGCGAGCTCGGGCTGCCGCCCGACTTCCCGCATTTCGCCTATGTGAACCCGAAGGCGCCGAAGGGCGGCTCGATCACCGTCCAGATCAAGCGTGCCGGCGGCAATCAGAGCTTCGACACTTTCAACACGCTGAACACCTATGTGCTGCAGGGCGACGGCGCGGCCGGCATGGACGCCTGCTTCGACAGCCTGATGGCCGGCTCGGCCGACGAGCCCAATACCGTCTACGGCCTGCTGGCGAAGAGCGTCGCGGTCTCCCCGGACAAGCTGACCTATCGCTTCCGCATGCGGCCGGAGGCGAAGTTCCATGACGGCTCGCGCGTCACCGCGGGAGATGCCGCCTTCACGTTCAACCTGCTCAAAAGCAAAGCCCACCCGACCTACCGGCTGATCCTCGCCCAGATGGAATCGGCGATCGCCGAGAGCGACGACCTCCTCGTCGTCAAGCTCACGCCGAAGCGCGACCGTGACCTGCATCTCGTCGTCGCCGGCCTGCCGGTGTTCTCCGAGAAATACTGGTCGACGCGCAATTTCGAGGCCTCGACGCTGGAGCCGCCGCTCGGCTCGGGCGCCTACAAGGTCGGCCGCCTCGAGCAGGGCCGCTTCATCGAGTTCGACCGGGTGCCGGATTACTGGGCCAAGGATCTGCCGGTGAATGTCGGCCAGAACAATTTCGACCGTGTCCGCTGGGAGTATTTCCGCGACCGGCAGGTGGCGTTCGAAGCCTTCAAGAGCGGCGTGATCACCTTCCAGGAGGAGTTCACCTCGCGCATCTGGGCAACCGGCTACGACTTCCCGGCGATCAAGGAAGGCAAGGTCAAGAAGGAGGCCCTGCCGAAGACCGAGCCGATCGGCTCGCAGGGCTGGATCTACAATCTGCGCCGCGAGAAATTCGCCGATCCGCGCATCCGCGAGGCGCTCGGCCTCGCCTTCGACTTCGAGTGGACCAACAAGAACATCATGTTCTCGTCCTTCTCGCGGGCGACCTCCTATTTCGAGAACTCGGATTCGAAGGCAGAGGGCAAGCCTTCGCCGGAAGAGCTCGCGCTGCTCGAGCCGTTCCGCGGCAAGGTGCCGGACGAGGTCTTCGGCGAACCCTATCTGCCACCGGTCTCGGATGGCTCGGGCAGCGACCGCGCCTTGCTGCGCCGGGCCGACGAGATGCTGCGCGCCGCCGGCTGCAAGCGCGACGGCAATGTGCTGAAGCTGCCGAACGGCCAGCCCTTCGAGATCGAGTTCCTGGATTCGACGCCCTCGCTGCAGCCGCATACCCAGCCCTTCCAGGCCAATCTCAAGCGGCTCGGCATCAACGCGACCTCGCGCATCGTCGACGGCGCGCAGTACCAGCGCCGGCTCGACGAGTTCGACTTCGACATGATCAGCCGGGCGATGACCGGCAGCGTCATCCCGAGCGACACGATGCGCGTGATCTATGGCTCGGAAGCGGCCAGGACGCGCGGTTCGCGCAATGTCGGCGGCATCGCCGACCCGGCGGTCGACGCGATGATCGAGAAGGTCGGTCAGGCCAAGAGCTATGCCGAGGTCGTCGTCGCCGCGAAGTGCCTCGACCGGCTGCTGCGGGCCGGACGCTACTGGATCCCGATGTGGTGGAACGCCAGCGAATGGCTGGCCTATTGGGACATGTACGAGCGCCCGCAGACCAAGCCGAAATACGGCTCCGGCGCACCGAGCACATGGTGGTACGATCCGGAAAAGGCCAAGCGGATCGGGAAGGCATGACGATGGCGGGCGAGAGCAACGCAGCCTCGGTTCGCGGCACACCGCGCATCATCCTGCGTGTCGAAGGACTGGTCGTGGCCGCGCTCTGCATCTGGCTCTTTGCGCGTATCGGCGAGCCGTGGTGGCTCTTTGCCGTGCTGCTGCTGGTGCCCGATCTCAGCATGCTCGGCTATTTCGGTGGCCCGGCACTGGGTGCGACAAGCTACAACCTCTTCCACACGCTGGCCGTACCCATCGTCGTGATCCTGGCCGCACTGGCAAGCACCTCGAACGCCGCGCTCGCCATCGGTCTGATCTGGTGCACGCATATCGGCATCGATCGAGCGCTGGGCTATGGGTTGAAGTATCCATCCCGCTTCGCCGACACCCATCTCGGCTGGATCGGCCGCCCCCGAAAGGCCGAATAAACGCATGCTGAACTACATCGCCCGGCGTCTGGCGCTGATGGTGCCGACCCTGTTCGGCATCCTGCTGATCTCCTTCGTCATCGTGCAGTTCGCGCCGGGCGGCCCGGTCGAGCGGATCATCTCGCAGCTCAATAATCCCAATTCCGGCGCGGCCGAGCGCGTCGGCGGCGGCTCGGGCGGCGACGCCGGGGCGCAGGCGATGGATTCAGGCTCGGCCTATCGCGGCGCGCAGGGGCTCGACCCCGCCTTCATCAAGGAGCTGGAGAAGCAGTTCGGCTTCGACAAGCCGGCGCCCGAGCGCTTCCTCAAGATGCTGAAGGACTATGCCACCTTCGATTTCGGCCGCAGCTATTTCCGCGATGCGCCGGTGCTGCAGCTGATCAAGGAGAAGCTGCCGGTCTCGATCACGCTCGGGCTGTGGATGACCCTGCTCTCCTATGCGATCTCGATCCCGCTCGGCATCCGCAAGGCGGTCAAGGAGGGCTCGCGCTTCGACACCTGGACGAGCGCGGTCGTCATCATCGGCTATGCGATCCCGAGCTTCCTCTTCGCGATCCTGCTGATCGTGCTCTTCGCCGGCGGCTCCTTCTGGCAGATCTTCCCGCTGAGAGGCCTGACCTCCGACAACTGGGCGGAGCTCAGCCTGCTGGGTAAGGCCAAGGACTATCTCTGGCACATCACGCTGCCGGTGCTGGCGATGGCGCTCGGGGCCTTCGCGACCTCGACGCTGCTGACGAAGAACTCCTTCCTCGACGAGATCCGCAAGCAATACGTGCTGACCGCCCGGATGAAGGGGCTCAGCGAGCGCGGCGTGCTCTACGGCCATGTCTTCCGCAACGCGATGCTGATCGTTATCGCCGGCTTTCCGGGCGCCTTCGTGCATGCGCTCTTCGCCGGCTCGCTGCTGATCGAGACGATCTTCTCGCTCGACGGGCTGGGACTCCTCTCCTTCGAGGCGATCGTCAACCGCGACTATCCCGTCGTCTTCGCCAATCTCTACATCTTCTCGCTGATCGGCCTTGTGGTGCACCTCATCACCGACCTGACCTATACCTGGGTCGACCCCCGCATCGATTTCGAGACGCGGGAGGCCTGAGGGATGGACACGCTGATCGATGCCCCGCCGCCGGCCGCAACCAGAACGGCGCTGGCGCCGCCGGAAGCCAAGCAAGGCTGGCTGAAACTCTCGCCGATCAACCGGCGCCGGCTCGACAATTTCAAGGCGAACCGGCGCGGCTGGTGGTCGCTCTGGATCTTCCTCGTCCTGTTCGTCCTCTCGCTCGGCGCCGAGTTCATCGCCAACGACCGGCCATTGATCGTCCGCTACAAGGGCGAGTGGCTGTTTCCGGTCGCGGTGAATTATCCTGAGGAGAAATTCGGCGGCTTCTACGCCAATACCGACTATCGCGATCCGGTGATCGCGAAGGAGATCGATGCCAACGGCTTCGCGATCTGGCCGCCGATCCGCTATTCCTACAATACCAACAACCGCGATACGCCCACGCCCCTGCCGGCGCCGCCGACCTGGCTGCTCAAGGACGAGCAATGCCGGCCGGTCGCCGAGCGCAGCGGCGGCATGACCTGCCGCGACATTGAATGGAACTGGCTCGGCACCGATGACCAGGGCCGCGACGTGGTGGCGCGGCTGATCTACGGCTTCCGCATCTCCGTGCTGTTCGGGCTGATCCTGGCGACGATCTCCTCGGTGATCGGCA
>Ga0102589_1002372_pt1 | contig 22094 bp, 10 predicted proteins | sample AraplaMF_Col_mLB_FD_76858 | JGI IMG/M metagenome (GOLD analysis project Ga0102589, IMG submission 76858) | Arabidopsis root microbial communities from the University of North Carolina, USA - plate scrape MF_Col_mLB | ecosystem: Host-associated > Plants > Roots > Endosphere | place: USA... | reverse complement strand
TTTACCCATTCCCCCATTGGTAATAAATGATTCCAAGCACGAATTTTTATTTTTTCATCAGGTACTACCTGTACAGCAACGCGTTTACAACCTAATGCCATCATAGCCTTCATACGATGGGCACCATCAAGTAACAGATAATTACCATCACTAAGCTCAGATACTAAGGGAGGATTCCGTAAAACACCTTCGCTTTCCATTACACGACAAATTTGTTCCAATCGTTTGTGTTCATATGATTCATGAAAGCGAATTTGCTTGGGATGTAAGAGATCTAAGGCCGAAATAATTTCACTCATAAAAACAGCTCCTCAAATAATTACATAAATTCTAAGCTTATCAAATAACTAATTTTCTATAATGATTAGTCGTGTTTACCGATATTTAGCAGCTATTAGACAATTATTTCAAACTGCGCTTTAATAATTTTACTAGTCTTCTAATAAAACACCAATTTCCTTTTCCCTAGCCCTTTGATAGTAATAAGCAGCAATGGCTACATCAAAAATGGCCATACCCATTGGATTAAATAATATTGCTTTGTCATAAGGGAAGTTTTGCAGTGCTCCTCGGATTACAACGTCAGCAATTGATACTGTATCTTCTTTTTGTAAACCTCTTTCAAGGTGCATCCTTTCAACATCAGTTTTTTCACGACAGACTTCTTCCCAATTATCAACAACTAGGGATTTTGTATATTCTAAGATATCAGGCTTAAAATCACGAAGAGAAACATTGAGTAGTAGCGCTCCATCTTTAGGTTTCTTATCAATATAACCTTCTGCAGAAACAGTACAAGTAATAAAAATATCAGCATCATTATAGGCTTCTTCATAAGCATTAACCTTTTGAGTTTTAGAATAAATTTCCTCAGGAATTAATTCGTCTTTAATTCCATTGATATCATATAGGTAAACACTTTCGATTTTATCGCCTAATAGGGCAGTTACCATCTTTAAATGCATCTGACCAATAGGTCCAAATCCAATAATTCCAACTTTAGCATTATTTAAATCTCTTAACTTGGCAAACTCTCGAATCATTAACCCTGTAACAGAAGCTGTTCGTATTACACTGACCATTGCTGTATTAAGCGTCGCAAATGGTTTTCCAGTCATAGCATCATTTAATATAGTAACTGAATGGGCACGTTGAATACCTTTCTCAATATTCTTCGGAAAACTAGCTATCCATTTGATTCCTGAAACCTTAAATTCTCCTCCAATATAAGCTGGCATAGCAATAATTCTATTAGCCGGATCATCGAAACGTAAGTATGGCTTAATTGGCTGAGAAAAATCTTCTGAATCAAGACTTTTTACTGCCTTTGAAATGACATTTATTGTTTCTTCCCAATTAACACCCATTTCATTGATATGTTTGGTATTTAAATACATCATAATTGCTTCCTCATTTCTATATCATTTTTATAAAGAAACTAATTGGTCTTCTACTGATTTTTGTGTATTAAGCCATTCTACCCATTCTACGTTGTAAATAGTTGATGTGTAAGCTTGTCCATTATCAGGACACAAGAAAACAACATTAGGTGTATTTTGAACATCCTTATTTTCAAAATACTTTTGGATTGCATAATATGAAGTCCCTGATGATCCACCAGCAAATATTGCATGTTTATTAAATAGCTCATAACAACCTGCAACAGTATGAACCTCCGGTACAATCATTACATCATCAATCAGTGCTTTTTTAACCATACCAGGCACCATACTGGCACCAATTCCTGGTATGTACCGTTTACGAGGCTTATCACCAAAAATAATGGACCCTTGACTATCTACCGCAATAATTTTAATATTAGGGAATTTTTCTTTTAATCGTGTAGATACCCCAGCGATAGTTCCTCCAGTACTCACTCCAATGAAGGCATAATCTAACTGTTTAAAATCATTAGATATTTCTCCACCAATTCCTTGATAATGGGCTTCAAAGTTATCAGCATTATTATATTGATTTGTCCAGTATGCATTAGGAATAGTATTTAAAAGTTCTTCCACCTTATTTAAACGCGTTAATAAATAGCCACCTGTTTCATCTCGTTCACCCACTTTAGCTACTTGATAGGAAGTTGCTCTCAAAAAATTCTCATAACTATCATTAATATTTGGATCAATAACTGGTATGAATTTCAGACCAATATACCTACAAAGAGTAGCAAGAGCAACCGCAAAGTTACCAGATGAAGATTCAATAATTGTAGAATTTTCAGTCACTTCACCGCGACTTATTGCTGATTTTAAAATATGGTGAGCAGCACGCACTTTAACACTATTCATTAAATTGTGATATTCTAGTTTTGCATACAGATTAATCTTTTCATGCTCTAATTTAATCATAGGTGTGTTGCCGATTACCCTTTCTAAACTCTCTAATTTCTTGAGCATAATTTGCTTCCTTTCTTGGTTAAAATCTAAAAAAATAATTAAAGATAAATAGTTGTAAATGTTCTTTAGAATGTATTTCAAATAGAACTTATACCTGAAAGACAATAAATGCTAGATTCTTTAGTATCGATAAGCTAAGCACCATTCAAGTACTGCCATAGCACTATTTAGCTTGTTTTCGGCCTGGGTAAATACAATACTTTTCGGTCCATCAATAACTGTTGCTGCTACTTCTTCCCCCCGGTGTGCTGGGAGGTCATGCATGAAAGTAGCTTCCGGATATAAAGTCAAAATTCTCTCTGTCACTGCAAATGGATTAAATGCATCTTTCCATAAAGGATCTATTTTGCTTGTCCCTGTTGTTTGCCACCTTGTTGTATATACAACATCCACTTCACTAGGTAACATTTTTATATCATGACATTCTATAACTTTAGCACCAGAAAATCGTGCATATTCTTTTGATTTTTCAAGCACACTTGGAGACACTCCATAACCAGCAGGTGTAAAAAGATATAACTCCGTACCTGGAAAACGAGATAAAGAAAGAGCTAGAGCTGCAGCACTGTTATTACCTTCTCCCATATATAAAACCCGTAATCCAGCTATTTCACCAAATTTTTGTTTCATTGTTGTTAAGTCTGTTAGCGCTTGTGTTGGATGTTCTTCCGTACTCATTGCATTAATGACTGCCATACGACTTTGAGATGCCAGCTTTTCCATTTCCTTTTGACTATCTGCAGTTCTTGCTACTAGTGCATCCAGCATTCGCGAAAGTACTTGAGTAGTGTCTTCTATAGACTCCCCTGTATTTTCTTGCAAATCATTTGGACCATACGTTACAATTTGTGCACCCATCTTTAATGCTGCAACAGAAAATGCCGATCGAGTTCTAGTCGATGTTTTACGGAAGTAAATCCCAATTATATTTCCCGCTAATATTTGATTAGGTTGCGATTTACCTGTGGCAAACTCTACCCCACGAGTTACAATTTGGTTAATATCACTATCAGTAAGATCCTCAAGAGTAATTAAATGTTTTCGAATAGCCATTATTATATTACCTCCCTTTTGAATAATTGCATGTAACAAAAATGTATTTACATATGTATGTAAATACAAACTACTAAACAGCTAAGGTAAAAATAATAGATTGCAAATATAATTCATGTGGATCCATTACCACACTTTTCTATATTTGTTTTTAAACTAATGTATAGCAGTTGATATATAGCCTATATGAACTCGAATACTATTTTTACTCAGAAATACTTACATATAATTCTATTGTTAGTCTATATTCCTATTTTTTATGATATAGCTCTGCTGAATATATTACACACTACAACACCAAAAATATACTCAAAATACAGAATTTTCAGCTTTCTCAATTCTTTTATCAATTTTCTGTCAATTCATACTCGAATTATCTTTTTTACTAATAATATACATACAATGTTGGCTGTTTCTTTTATAGCCCACTTCTAAAAAATCCACCCATTCAAAAATATCGTTTTCCGGATTGTCAGTTAAGATACAAATTACTGCTGCAGTCATTAAAGAGCCCTCTTTAAAAGAGATATACTCCTTCTACTGGCTCGCTATTTTTAGTTATGATAACCTCTTAATTGTTACAGCTATAACGCTAACAATTGTTATTGCAACCATTGATCTAAGTAAACAAACAATGAATGGCATACTAATATATACACAAAGTAATCTATTAAGCGTAAAATGATTGCATCTCCAGCAAGTTTAATTACTTATTCAGATCTTTGCTTTTATAATTTTCAAAATTAAATTTCCGAAAATTTTCTTTCCTTAAGGAAATACCGATCATTTTAAACTATGTAAGAATGCTTATCTTCTATAAAGTAATTACACAAATCAACAAAATCAATTTCAATTATTGATTCTGGAAAACTATTTAAAGAAGCACAACAAGAAAGCTTATAATCTATACCAATAGTAAACTTTTTATAATAAACCTCATTAGATAGCATGTCACCATAAAATATTGTATTTTTTTTAATAACAAAAGAGTTTAAAGGTATAGTTAGTCCTTTCCCTATCCATTTAACAAAGCTTTCTTTTATAGTCCATAATTCATAAAACACATCTAATTGTTGTTCTACATTTAATGAATTTAAATAATTAAATTCTTCCTCAGTAAATATATTTTTAATCATTGTAGTATCTATGGGCCGGACTTTTTCTACATCTATTCCTACTTCTTCCTCATGAATAGCTCCAACAACCCAATTTTCGGAATGTGATATATTAAAATGAAAATTGTTTAACTCATCAACATAAGGCTTTCCGTATTCATTGTATTTATATTTAATATCTTTATTTTCTTTTGAGAAATTTGTAGTAATTAAATATCTTATTATAATGTCTCCAATTAAGGCGCTATATTGGTCAGGCTTTCTTTTATATTTCTGTATTTTCATCTGCTTTTCTTTTGAGACCAAACTCATAAGTTTCTGCATAATATTATGTTCTATATTTCCTGGCACACGTACCTTATATATATTCATTATTTCCTTCCCACCTAACCTCTTATATAAATATAAAAAACTCTCAATGAATAATCCCTATTAATTTTTGATTAGTAAAAAACATTTTCAGAGGATAATATTCTATTTTACATTCATATTTTCCACTTATTTTCTAATCCCTTTATGTTTATTAGTGAATGGGCTCAAAGAAAAAAGTCTCATAATATGTTACACATGAGTTTATGAGACTTTTACAAAATTAATAGTGTACAATTTAAAAAAACATTTCACTTATTTACATGTGCTAATAAGAGCATTTGTTTAAAACTCATTTTTATACTCTTTACCAATTCATGAATATGCGGTTTCTCTAACATACTCAGATGGGAACCTGGCACTTGAAAAGCATATACTTCCCCTGATGTATATTCATTCCATCTGTTATAATCTACTAGTGGGTGAATGTCATTAATAGATGCATTAAATAGAAAGATATCTGCTTTTATTTTTTGTTTACAATTATATTTTAGGTATGCATATCTATTAGCTATCATTACTTTTAACTTATTCATCATTGGATCTTCAAAATTTTGCTGACAACTATTTTCATTCAATGTAAATTTTTTCAGTAAAGATTCTATTAATTGTTCTTCACTCATTTGCTCAAAACTAATTTTCTCAATCCCTAACTGATCATTGAATTTTTCCAATTCTTCAAATGCATTCTTAATATTTAAACTAAGAATCTCCCTACCTTGTTCAATAGGATGAACATCAAGTAAACCTAGAAAACTAACTTTATCACCTAGTTCTTCTAATTTTCTAGCCATTTCAAATGCAACTATTCCTCCAAAAGACCATCCTAATAAGGTATATGGCCCTTCTTTTTTTACTTGTTTAATCTCTTCTATATATCTTACCGCCATTTCCTCTACAGATAAGTATGGAAATCTATTATCATCATATCCTATAGATTGTAACCCATATACAGTCTTATCCTCTCCTAATTCTCTAGCCAAATCATAATAGTTTAATATACCCCCTCCTTGTCCATGAACAATGAACCATTGACTATCCTTGTTTGTCCCATTTTGAATTGGAATTAAACACTCACTGTCTATTCTTTTATTCCTACTTATTACATCACTTAATTGTTCAATAGTAGCCTTTTGAAATAATAAACTTAATGGCAGTTGCACATTAAACATTCTCTTGATATTTTCGAATAACTTTAGTCCCTTAAGAGAATGACCACCTAATTCAAAGAAATTATCATTTATACCAATATTATTTACGCCTAATATACTACTCCAAATATCAATTAAACTACTATCTATTTCATTTCTTGGTGGTACATAATTACTATTGCCCAGTGTATTTAGCTTCGGTAACTTACTTCTATCTATTTTCCCATTTTGTGTTAATGGTATATTGTGAATTGGTATGAGTTGTTGAGGTATCATATAATGTGGTAACTTTGTTGCCAAATATGCTCTTACCTCTGGAATAGGAATATCTTTTTCTGTAACTACGTATGCACATAAATACTTTTCCCCAGCTTCATCTTCTTGATCTATTACTACGGCCGTTTTGATTGTCTCATATTTTAACAAACTCGCTTCTATCTCACCTAGTTCTATTCGATATCCCCTTATTTTTACTTGATGATCGACTCGGCCCAAGTATTCAATGTTACCATCAGGTAGCCACCTTGCTATATCCCCTGTTTTATATAGTTTCTCACCTCGTTCAAATGGATGATCAATAAATTTATCTGCTGTTAATTCTTTTCGATTGATGTATCCTCTAGCTAACCCTATGCCAGAGATACATATTTCACCTGGAACACCTATAGGTTGTATCCTATGAAATGAATCCAATATATAAATTTTAGTATTTAACAATGGCGAACCTATCGGTACGTTTTGTGTTGTAATTTCTTTATTGCTCTCATATCGATAAGATGTACAACAAACTGTAGCCTCTGTAGGTCCGTATCCATTTAATATTTGGAGGTTCCCCCTAAATAGATGATCGTATTTTGCGAGTAATTCTGTTTTAATGGGTTCTACTCCCACAAGTAGCTTATTTAACACTATCTTCTGGTTATCTTTAACAAAATAATCATATATTTCATTTAATAAAGTAGGTGGAATATATGATAATGTAACCTGTTCCTCAAGAATGACTTGTACAAGTTTTGATACATCAAACTTCTCACCTTGATAAATAGTCATTCTTGCGCCATATATCAATGGGACAAATATCTCAAAAATAGTAACATCAAAAGAAATACTACTTGAGAATAGAACGTTATCAGTTATCCCTATATCTTGAGAGAAATCTTCATACATTGCACACAAAAAGTTAGTCAAGGATCGATGTTCAATCATTACTCCTTTAGGTTGTCCTGTAGAACCTGATGTATAAATAACATACGCTAAGTTGTGAGGTTCTATCATCATGTGCATGTCTTCTCCTGGTTCTTCTTCAAAAGACATATCCATTAGATCTATTACATTACCTTGGAATTCTATCCCCTTTATAATAGAGTTTTGATGTACTAATACATGTGAACACCCACTGTCGGTCAGCATATATTCCACTCTTTGTTTTGGTAAGTCGGTATCAATTGGTAAATACGCCCCACCTGCTTTTAAGACACCTAATATACCTATAACCATCTCGATGGAGCGTTCCATCATCACACCAACAATGGATTCTCTTTTAACTCCTTGGTCTAATAACCTTCTCGCCAACTGATTAGCTTTTATATTTAATTCATTATATGTAATTCCTTTTTCATTACATACAACGGCTATTTGATTAGGGTTCCGTTTTACTTGTTCTTCAAACATTTTATGCACTAATAAATGATTAGAATTTGAATTCTCTTTTTTGTTAAATTCATTCATAATACAATGGTCTTCTTCTATAGATAACATATTAATATTACGCAATCGTACTCTAGGGTTATTAGTTACTGCCTCAACTATATTTGTAAAATGTACCATTAACCTTTCTATTGTCTCCGCTTTAAATAACTTAGTACTATATTCTACTTTTAAATGAATGTTATTATCTATTTCCGTTGCTACTAATGACAAATCAAATTTTGAAACTGACTGCTTAAACGGATACGGTGTAAATTCTAATTCACCAATAGATATTGGATTCATATCCATGTTTTGAAAAACAAACATGGTATCAAATAATGGATTTCTACTTGTATCCCTATGCAAGTCTAAACCTTCTAATAGTTCTTCAAAAGGATAGTCTTGATTTTCATAAGCTTCTAATGTATTGAGTTTTAATCTACTCAAAAACTCAATAAACTCATCGTCATTTTCTAGATAATTTCTCATTACCAAAGTATTAATAAACATACCAATCATATGATTAGTATCAGAATGAGACCTTCCAGCAATAGGCGAACCTACAATAATGTCTTCTTGACCTGTGTATCTAGATAAAAGTATGTTATAAATGGCCAATAAAATCATATATGGCGTGGTACCAGTTTCAGTTGCTAGCTTATTTACTTTAAAAGTTAAATCTGTTCCCAAATTAAAAGAACAAACATTACCTTTAAAGCTTTGTATAGTCGGTCTTTGAAAATCGGTTGGAAAATTTAAAACCGGGAGTTCTCCTTTTAAAGTTGTTAACCAATAATTCTTTTGTTCACTAATTAGATTCTTATAGTAAGGTCCATTTTGCCACATCACATAGTCTTTGTACTGCACTCTCAATTTTGGAAGCTCATTTCCTTTATACAATTCTACAAACTCTTTTATTAATATCCCCATTGATAAACCATCAGATATTATATGATGCATATCTACTACAAGGATATGTCTTTCTTCTGCTATCCTTAAAAGCAACACCCTTAATAATGGAGGTTTTGATAAATCAAATGGACTTATAAACTCATGTATTAAATTATCCGCATCTTTTTCATTTACATGAACGTATTCAATATTGAAATCTACATTAGGCTCAATTTTCTGCACTAATTCCCCATCTAAAATTTGAAAAGAAGTTCTTAATATTTCATGTCTCTCAATTAAAGATTGAAATATATTTTCAAACTTATCTTTACAAATATCCCCTTCTACTTTAAGTATTGTGGGCATATTATAAGTTGTATTTGTACCATCTTCGAATTGATCTACTATAAATATTCTCTTTTGTGACGTAGAAGCTAAATAATATTCTTGTTGTTTTACAGGTTCTATGGAAATATAATTACTTTTTTCCATTTCTAATATACATTTTGAAAAATCAACCAAAACAGGAAACTTAAATAGGGATTTAATAGATAATTGCACATTAAATTCTTTATTAACGATAGAAATTAGCCTAGCAGCCTTTAATGAATGACCACCTATCTCAAAAAAATTATCCCGTATTCCTACCCTTTGTATTCCTAATACATCTTTCCAAATCTCAACTAATTTTCTTTCTGTAGAATTTGTCGGCTCTAGATGACTAGATTTCAAATTATTAATAGGTTGAGGTAATTTTTTTCTATCTATTTTTCCGTTTTGTGTTAACGGTATGTTTTGAATGGATATGATTTGTTGAGGTATCATATAATATGGTAACTTGGTTGCTAAATATGCTCTTACCTCTGGAATAGGAATATCTTTTTCGGTAACTACATACGCACATAAATACTTTTCTCCACTTTCATCTTCTCGCTGTATTACTACGGCGGTTTTGATTGTCTCATATTTTAACAAACTTGCTTCTATCTCACCTAGTTCTATTCGATATCCCCTTATTTTCACTTGATGATCAACTCGTCCCAAGTATTCTATGTTACCATCAGGTAGCCATCTCGCTATATCTCCTGTTTTATATAATTTCTCACCATGTTCAAATGGATGATCAATAAATTTATCTGCTGTTAATTCTTTTCGATTGATGTATCCCCTAGCTAACCCTATGCCAGAAATACATATTTCTCCTGGAACACCTATAGGTTGTAGCCTGTGAAATGAATCCAATATATAAATTTTAGTATTTAACAATGGCGAACCTATTGGTACGTTTTGTGTTGTAATTTCTTTATCCCTCTCATATTCATAAGATGTACAACAGACTGTAGCCTCTGTAGGTCCGTATAAATTTAATATTTGGAGGTTCCCCCTAAATAGATGATCGTATTTTGCGAGTAATTCTGTTTTAATTGGTTCTACTCCCACGAAAAGTTTATTTAACGATATCTTCTGATTCGCCCTTACAAAATAATCATATATTTCATTTAATAAGGTAGGTGGAATATATGCTAACGTGACCTGTTCCTCAAGAATGACTTGTACAAGTTTTGGTACATCAAACTTCTCACCTTGATAAATAGTCATTCTTGCTCCATATACCAATGGGACAAATATTTCAAATATAGTAACATCAAAAGAAATACTACTTGAGAATAGTACATTATCAGTTATCCCTATATCTTGAGAGAAGTCCTCATACATTGCACACAAAAAATTAGTTAAGGAACGATGTTCAATCATTACCCCTTTGGGCTGGCCTGTAGAACCTGATGTATAAATAACATATGCCAAATTTTGAGGTTCCATCGTTATCTGCAAATCTTCTACTTGTTCTTCTTCAAAAGGAATATCCATTAGATTTATTACACTACCTTGAAATGCTACTCCCTTTATAATAGAGTTTTGATATGTTAGTACATGTGAACACCCGCTGTCTGTCAGCATATATTCCACTCTTTGTTTTGGTAACTCGGTATCAATCGGTAAATACGCCCCACCCGCTTTTAAGATACCTAATATGCCTACAATCATCTCAATAGAGCGTTCCATCATCACACCAACAATGGATTCTCTTTTAACTCCCTGGTCTAATAACCTTCTCGCCAACTGATTAGCTTTTATATTCAATTGTTTATATGTAATTTCTTTTCCATTACATACAATCGCTATTTGATTAGGATTCTGTTTTACCTGCTCTTCAAATAATTGAGGAGCTGTTACAGTCTCACAAAGTAATGTTTTATGAACTCTAGTCGTATGATTGAAATCAAATAATATTTGATTCTTTTCTGTTTTAGGCATTACATCTAGATCCATTGCAGATTTATTTGGATCTTTCATTAATATATCTAAAATATTATATAAATGATTAACTATTCTACTAACTAATCCTTCACTATATAAAGTAGAATTGTAATCCACTTGAACCTTTAACTGTTCTTCATTTTTCATAAACCTAATAACCATATCAGAGTTTATTTTATCTGTACTCTCATAACAATGAATATCATCTAACATTACTATTGTATTTAATGAGGGAAGATTATTACTCTCTCCATCTAGACTTAATAATTGAGTAAGTTTATTAAAAGGAAAATGACAATGTTCATTTGACTCTAAAATTGTTTCTTTAATTTTATATATTATTTCTTTAAAATTATCTTCTTGATTTATTTGAGTACGTAATAATAAAAAGTTGTTTTGAAAAACCGTCTCTTCTTGACCTTGTTTAAAAACTGGCATTCCAATTACTACATCATCCTTATCGGTATATCTACTTAAGAGATATTTCACACCTGATAATAAAATAGTGTACAGTAACATATCAGAATTATTGCTAATTGCTACAGCTCTCTTCGCAATATCCGATGGGAATTGACAATAATAACTTTCTTTAGAAGCCTGAATATTATTTAAAGACAGACAATCACAAGGAAATCTACTTAACTCAACATCACCTGATAACTTGTCTAACCAATATTCTTTTTCTTTTTTAAATTTTTCACTAGATAATAAAACCTGCTGGGTAAATTTATCAAGCATTTTTTCTTCCCACCATTCTCTATGATATTGATACTAAATACTACATATTTAGTGGTTATGTTCCCCATAGACCTATCCGTTTTATCATGAGGGGGCACAATCATACTCGTCATTGGGAGTTTTCTTCCTCAGTAATAAAACTCCCAATGACGACCAATTAGATTGCTACTTTAACGATAGAAGTTTCACATAAAGCATAGAAATGCACTTTTCTCTTACTCAGATACATCTCTTAATTTTTTTACTTCACAGATTTTACCCTATCTAGTATTTTCATAATTAACTCGCCCACGATGTCAGCTTGATGTAGTAAAAACATATGACCACCATTAACTATTAGAAAATGAACCTCATTGCCCCATTCTACCCACTTCTTAGCCCCTTTTACTGTATAATTAGAGTCTGTTGTTCCACTAATAATATATAGGGGCGCTTTCAACAATGTTGTGTCATCATTTATATAATTCTCAATGGCACGAAAGTCTGATCGAATAACTGGAAGGATATAGTTTAAAAGCTCTTGATGTTGTAATACTTCATCCGGTAATCCTCCCAAAGACTTTATATAATCTATAAAGTCTTTATCATCTAAATGATTTGTTTTTCTTCTTATTTCCGGTGGATTCATAGCAGAGATAATAACATTTTTAGGATTTATGCCCTTACTTTCTAAAATTTGAGCCATACGGTGAACTATAATTCCTCCCATGCTATGGCCAAATAATGTAACCTCTCCCTCTAAAATTGGTTGCATCTCCATTAAATATAAATTAACAAGATCATCTATGTTATCAACTAGTGGAGAAAGATTAGGACCATGGCCTGGAGGATCAAATGAAATAAGTTTTATATCTTTCGGTAAATAATTCTTTAAAGGTAAAAAAGAATTCGAATAGCCCCCAGCATAAGGAACACAAACCAAATATTTGTTACTATTCAATCCTGGCGATAAATCTTTCATTAATTTTCTCAAGTGACTTCTCCTTTATTAAATAAAATTTTCATCAAATAGTTGTTTAATCAAACAAATTATCAATTTCTTCATCACTAAGGTTTAAGGTTTCAAAATCTGATGAAGTAAATTCTTTTGTTTGCATTTGACAACAGGATTGGATATATGTCTGTAGTCGTTCTAGATAATCTGAAAATAAATTTTCTACAAAATTCTTTTGAAAATGACTTGTACTAAATGTCACATGAATTTCTAAGCTTTTATTCTTAACCATGGCCACAATATCCAATAATGCAGTAATATGATTATCTTTTGATTGTTCACTGCCACTTTGATAATCAACAATAGTAAACCATCCATCCCCGAGAGAATTATCTATCTCTCCTAAATAGTTAAAACGAATTATATTTTGAGTTAAATCTTTGCAAGAAGGAAACTTCTCTTTAAGAATTCCATATCCAATTCCCTTATTAGGTCTTTTACGAACCTCTTCTTTAACACTCTTTATTTGATTAGCAATATTATGCGAAACTTGTAATACAATAGGATACATCGTTGTAAACCACCCTACTGTACGTGAAATATCAAGATGCTCAAATAATTCCTCTCGACCATGACCTTCTAACTCAAATTTAATTTGATCTTGGTTTGTATATTTACCTAAATTTTCTGTCAACACAGCAAGTAACAACTCCATTGGTTGTGTATTGTAAGGCACATTTGCAGTAGTTAATAGTTTTCTTGTATCATCTGCATTCAATGTAAAGGTAAGAGTCGTACAACTTTCAACAGTACTATTTTCTTTTTCTCTATTAATTTGAAAATTATTATCTAGCGTGTTATCTATGGATTCCCAATAATCTAATTCAGCATGTACTAAATTAACTCCTCGACTATTTAAAGCTTCAGACCAATCTTGGAAAGAGTTAGTTTTTAATGGTAGCGATGGAACTTCTCCTAAATACAAGCTATTCAAACATCGGTTTGCATCTTCAATTAAAATACGCCAGGACACAGCATCAACAATAAGGTGGTGTGCAGTTAATAATAACAACTGTTGATCATTTGAAAGCTGGAATAAGGCCCCTTTAAATAATGGTCCTACATTCAAATTTAAACTTCCTTTTAACTCTTCACCTTTTATATGAACCTGATTCAAAGCCATTTCAATTGGAATTTCAGACAAATCAAACATGGTAACCTTAGAATCAACAATGGACATATCTTCGTCATAATAGAAGTAATCCTGCTTATCCTCATACCTTAACCGTAACAAATCATGATGATGCATGATCGTATTTAACATCTTATTAACATATTCTTCTTTAACCGGCTTCTTCAAAGACAGTAATACCGATTGATTCCAATGATGCGGGTTCTTGAACTGTTGATCAAGGAACCAACGCATAATAGGAGTAGGCTCTACCTTTCCTGTTACCAATGTTTGTGAGACTGTAACATCTTTTTGTTTAACTAACATTGCTGCCAATTCACTTATAACTGGATAATTTAGTACATCTTTAACTCTAACTTTCCATCCCAGTTCTTGTAATCTAGCGCTCACTTGGATCGCTTTAATAGAATCTCCACCTAAATGATAAAAATTACTATGCAATTCGATTCTATCAGTCTGTAATATTTCCATGAGAACTTCACTAACCATTCCAGTAACATCTTCATCTACTTCTTCTAAATGAGTATGATTAGAACCGTTATTTAACATCGGATCTGGCAACGCTTGACGATCTACCTTTCCATTGATAGTAAGCGGTAGCTGATCCATATAGATAAAAAATGAAGGAATCATATAACTTGGTAGCATATGCGAAATAAAACTGCGTATTTCTATATTTTGAACACTGTCTTTCAAAACAATGTAAGCAACTAGATGATTTGAATTATCCTCATCTTGCCAATTCACCACTACTACATCTTTAACAGAATTGTGTTGTAACAGTGCATTCTCAACTTCCCCTATTTCAATACGATATCCTTTAACTTTCACTTGAGAATCCATCCGTCCTTGATACTCAATTAATCCATTTGGCAACATGACAGCTAAGTCACCACTTCGATACATCTTCTCACTCGAAATAAATGGATTGGATAAAAAACGTTGCGCTGTTAAATCCGGACGATTTAAATAACCTTTAGCTACCCCATCACCCGATATATAAATTTCTCCTTTTACACCAATAGGAACCGGCTGAAGATTCTTATCTAATAAATATATTTGAACATTATCAGCTGGTGTACCAATTGGTACGGATGCTCTTCGATCTAGATCTGGATCATAACGATGAATCATACATCCAACCACAGTTTCAGTTGGTCCATATTCATTAATTATTTCAACTTTACCGCTAAAAAGATCATATATCTTTTCGGCTACTGAGGTTTTCAAATCCTCTCCACCCACAATCAATCTGCGAAGAGATGAAACTCTTGGGGGTGAATAGTTATTTAACAATGCTAAATGTGAAGGCGTAACTTTCAACACTGTTACTACATTTTCCTTGAGTATTTTTGACAAAATAAACTCATCTTCATTATCATGATATATTACTAACAATAAACCACTTATTAAAGGAGTGAATATTGAAGTTACTGTTAAATCAAAAGAAACGGATGAATATAATGCAAAAACATCATTTTCACTACTAATATAGTTCTTTTTAGCCCAGGAAATATAGTTAACCAATCCACATTGAGTGATTACAGTTCCTTTAGGATTCCCCGTGGTTCCAGAGGTATAAATTATATATATTGGATCATTTGGTGCATTTACTAGGTTTAGATTGGCATTATCTCCTTCATAAAGTTTCTGATCACATATATTAATTTTCTCACCTAAATATTCTAAATTACCCTCATTTGTATAGTCAGTTAAAAGTAATGTTGTGCCGCTATCATTCAAAATATAACGAATTCGGTCCTCTGGGTAGGAAGGATCTATAGGCAAATATGTACCTCCAGCCTTAATAACTCCCCAAATTGCAATTACTATCTCAAGTGAATGTTTAGCTAGTATACCCACGACTTGACCATTTTTGACTCCTTTTTCTCGTAACTTTCTTGCTAACTGATTAGATTTCTTATTTAATTCAAGATAAGTCATTGATCTATCAGCATGTTGAATTGCTATTTTTTCTGGTGTCTGTTTTACTTGTTCTTCAAATAATTCTTGAATAGTTTTTTCTTTCGGATACACAACAGCTGTATTGTTAAATTTCTCTAACATAAACTTTTGCTCATCATCCGATAACAAAGATAATTCTTTTATCGATTGATCTTCATTACGTAAAACTTGTTCTATTAAAGCTAAAAACCTTTCATGCATACAATTGATTTGATCTTCTTCAAAATCCGCAACTTTATAATCATATTGAATTTCTAAACCTTCATCTGCCCATTCCTTAATAACTAACTGCAATGAATAGGCTTGGTAACCACTGTAAAACTCCACGTTTTCTAAAGAAAATCCATCAATAGTATTTTTAAGTTTTGTATTATAGTAATTCACACTATATTGAAATAAACCATCGTATCCTTTACTAGTCAATTGCAAGTCTTTTACCAATAAGTTATAAGGATAACGCTGGTGAAATAGACATTGTTTTATTTCATGATTTACTCTTTTAATGAAAGATAGAACACTCTCATCTTCATCCACATTTAATCGTAACGGCATTGTGCTAGTAAACATACCTACTATTTTCTTTTCTAGTACACCGGAACGATTTAGTACAGGAGATCCAATGATTATGTCTGATTGATCATACATTTTATGAATATAAATAAGCATAAAGGTTGAAAATAATGTATTCATAGATATTCTATGTTTTTGTATAAAAGACTGTAGAGCAACCGATTTTTCTTTTTCAATTAAAAATATCTTTCGTTTCCCTTCTAGAGAATGAGATGTTTTTGATAAAAAGAAATCTGGCAGATTCATAAATTTCTCATTCCAATAATTCTTATTTTTTACGTATCGAGGGGATTCCAGATATTTCTCCTCTGCTTGTAAATAAGACAGATAAGTAGATTCAACCGTATCATTTATATGCTCATCATTCTTTAACTTAGAGTAAAAATCGATAATTTGACTCGTCATAAGTTGGATTGTCCAACCATCAGCTATAATATGATGAAACTTAACAAAATAGGAGCTTTCTACATCACTTATTTTCAAGAGCACAAATTCAAACAGAGGGCCTCCTTCAAGTGGAATTTGTTTTTGAAATTCATCCTGGGCCCATTTTCTAGCTTCTAAACTTGGATTATGATGATTAGAAAAATCAATTAAACGTATTGATGTAGGTTCAAATGGTGATATATATTGGTGGGGTTCTCTATGTTGTTGAAAAATCCGTAGACGTAAACCATCATTTTTCTTAATGAATAATTGAATTGCTTTTTCTAAAATTGTAAAATTAATTTCCCCATTAATAAGAACCATCCCTCCGATGTTATACATAGATGTGTTTGGATAAATTTGTTCATTATACCAAACTCTTTTTTGTGGATGCGTAAGAGAATGCTTTACAATTGTTTGTTGCATATTTCCACTTCCCCTCTATCCACATCCGTTGGTGTTTCCGGAAATTGTATATTAATATAGTGAGGATAAGGATTTATATTCTCAAGATTATGTTCTAAAATTAATATTCCATTTTCGTTGCTAGTTTCCTTAAATCCAGCTAATCGGTACGTAACAAACATCATACGGTTACGGTCAGTCTGTCGAAACTCAGCCAAAAAGCGTTTACCTGCCTGTTTTGTCCTTTCCATTAGATATGTGAGGAGTATAGTACCAACGCCACGGGACATTACACGACAAGACATGAGAAGAAGTTTTAGACAGTCGGCTTCCTCCGTCTTTTTTACAAGTGTTAAACCAATCTTCCCATAGGAGCCATATTTGTCTGATAACTCACAAACTAATAATAAATAATCTGGATGATTACGATAATAGTTTAATTCATCATAATCATAGGTAATACCAGTCGAATTTAATTGATTCGTACGTACTGTTAACTCCTCTGCACGCTGCAAATCTTCCTCACGAGCCTCACTAATCACAAAATTCATCCCAAGTGAAGCTAAAAATTCTTCTTTTGGGCCTTCATATTCTTCTTCATCCTTCGTTCTCTTAAGATTTTCTAAATACATCAGTCTTCGACGACGTGAATCTTCTGTAATTCTTTTTGGTTGTAGTCGTGGCAAGTCTAATAACGACTTAAATTCATTTACATGTATACACAGAATATCATTATGAACACTCTGTACTTCTTCTAATTCAAAAGGTTGGTCATCAATGAACGCAAAAGTATCAATACCTATGTTTAAATTTTTTCTAATTTTCTCAATGGAACTAGATTTAGAGTTCCAATGAATCTCCGGATATAAAAAATACTCTTCTATTCCAAATTCCCGTAATTTAGCTATTGCATCTTCGTAGTTATTTTTACTAGCAACTGATTGCAGTATTCCACGTCGATCTAATTCACATATAATTTCATAAATTCCAGGTTTTAAAGTAACTGTACCACTCTCTAATAAAACACCATCCCAAATTGTACAATCTAAGTCCCAAACAACACATTTAATTTCCTTACTCATGATAATGCCCCCTTTGTTTTATTCATTTTCACAGTTCCCATCTCCATCACTATAAGCTTATCTGCCAAATGAAAATATTGATCGTCGTGAGTAATAGCAATAATACATTTACCCTTCGCTCGCATTTGAGGTAACAATTCTTCATAAAAGAAGCGTCTATAACCAGGATCTTGATCTGCTGCCCATTCATCAAATAAAAGTATAGGTCGATCTTCCAAATACGTAACCAGCAATGCCAACCTTTTCTTTTGTCCAGTTGATAGTTGCGTAGTAGTAAAGCGCCCATTCTCAATGCCAACCTTGTCACTCAGTTGGAGAAGTTCTAAATAATGATCGATTTCTGCTTTCATTCCTTCTGTATTAATTCCATATAGCCTATCAAAAACATGAAAATCACTCAGGATAGCTGAATAGTATTGATTCAATTCCTCTGGAGCTATTTCTTTTCCATTTAATAAAATGTTACCTTCATTAGGTTCATATAACCCAGTAATCAGTTTTGATAAAGTAGATTTTCCACTCCCATTACCACCAGCAATAAAGACTATTTCTCCAGAATTAAACTCCATGTCTATTGGACCAATACCAAAACCAGTAAAATCTCCATCTTTATTCTTATACTTATAACTTACATTTTGTAGCTGCAAACAAATTGGCACATCTAAGTACTCTTTTGTTGTCGCGATTTGCTCATTTGCCTTTATATGATCTACACTCTTCACCATTTGTTGAATACGTTGCCAAGAAATACGTACATTTACGAGCTGAGGGATACCGCCCAGTATTTCATTAACTGGACCTGTCATATACAGAAAAACGATTACATAGTTACTTATCGTCTCTTTCGGCATATTAACAAAAATTTCTGGAAATACGAAAACTACAATACCAATAACAAAAATGAATAATAGTTCTCCCAGAACAAACACATTTGCAAATTTAATATCTCCTATCGTTCGTTTAACACGATAGTTATTACAGCTTTCATTCATAACTTCTCGAAAATCGTTTCGTTTTCCAGTATGAAGCCTAAGCTCTTTGAAACCATGTCTTAGATCACCAATCAAACGAAAATATACATTCTGAATATCTCTTGTTTCATTCCAAACTTTATCTGCTTGTCGTCCGATCAAAGAATATACCCCTGCAGTAATAAAGATGATACACAAGGATAGTAAAAAGGCATACATATTCATTACACCAAGATAGAGAAAACAAAATAGTAACGTTAATAAACTTGTTCCAGCAGTAACTAATAGATTGAGAGAACGAGAGATAACTTCCGTATCGTTATTTAATGTCGCCTCTATTCGGCCCTTCTCAATCAACTCCAATTTGTAATAAGGAGTCTGTAACAACTTATCTGTTAATTCCATCCTTTTTTCATAAACTAGCTCGTTTGTATACGATACAATGCTAGTTCTAATAATACGTTGTGAAAAGACATACATAACGATTCCAAGTACAAAGTAAAACAACAAGCCATTTTCCAAATTATTTGATCTAACAAACGTTTCATTAATCACAAAAATGAGAAAGGCATTACCAAATCCTGATATTAATCCCAAAACAATTAAAGTCAAAAGCGACTTTCCCTTTTGTCTTGGAAAACAAAGATTTAAGAATGTATGGATAACATAGGCCAAACCCACCCCAGCAATTGCATATATTGCAAGTACAACAGTTGAAGGAGCCCAAACTTTTATAAATGTCCACGGAAGCCCTCCAAACAAGAGATTTGGTAGTTGATAAAGTGCATAAATCATTAGCCCATATATCGCAACAACTAATACCATATGTAACCATGTTTTTCCCGTTGGTAATATAAACTTTCTTTTTCTAAAAATAATCTCCCTGATTAAATGAAATAACATGACCAATAACGTTAGTAAACACAAAGATGAGATCACAAATAAGGCTGTTCCTATTTGATCCGTTTTCTTATATTCATCATAGAGTAACGGTTTAACTTCTTTATCTATCATCATATTTAAAAGACTGCTACCGATATAGTAAGTGTAATTACTATTCAGATTTGCTAATACTACGACCCCTATCTGTTCCTCATCACGGAAACCAATATACGATGAATAATTTGGGTTACTTCCACCATGTGAAATTTCCCCTCCACCACTTTGATAGACCTCCCATCCAGCTGCATATGAAGCTCCATTGCTATCTGGGGCAACCTTTCTATTCGCTTTATGAGAATCGTTAATCAATTCCTCCGGAAACATCCTAGGCTTTTCAACCCCAAGCTGTAATTTTAACCATCTTTCCATATCATTTATATTTGAAATAAAATATCCAGCCGGTGTATTCCCCCTATAATTAGGAGCGTCATAGGGTAATGATTGTAAGAAATTACGCTTGTAACCTTGGGCCATGTTATCTAATGGGGCCATCTCACGTCCAGCGTATGTACTCAATAGATCCAACTTTGATAGCACATGATCTTGAACATATCTTTCAAATGATTGATTAGTTGCCTTCTCGATTACTAAGCCTAATAGATCGTAGTTAACCGTAGAATATTCAAAACTGCTACCCGGCTCTCGGTTTAGTCCTATTGGCATAACATTCCTAATCGTTTTCTCAATAGAATCTTTGCCATTGGTTATAGGAATATATCCAATGGCCTTTTCCGGTATTCCACTAGTATGGTGTAATAAGTCATAAAGTGTAATTTCATAAGGTTTGCCTTTATACTCCATTTCAAACCATGAAACATATTTAGTTAAAGAATCACTAAGTTTAATTTTCCCTTCTTTTTCTAGCTGCAATACAGCTAATGCCGTAAAAGCTTTTGAAGTAGAACCTAGCTCGAAAAGCGTCTCATTCGTAACTTGACGTTTTTTGTCTGTATTGGCATAGCCATAATTCTTCTTATAAATCGTTTCGTTTCCTTTTACAATTACTACTGAAAGTCCAAGAATACCCGCTTGAGATATTTGTTCTTCTATATGCTTCTGTATTTTCTTCTCATTAAACTGTACCGTTTCCTGTGCTTCCACCTGTCGATAAGGGAGTACTATTAAAGTCATTAAAATGATAAACTTCAACCATATGTTTAACTTCATATTTTTAGCCCTCTTTTAGTTAACTTGGATTAACTTTTCAATTTTCTTTTTAAATGGTTGCACAACATTTTGACCAATACGTTCAATTTCATGCTCACTAATCTGAGAAGTAATAAGAAAATAATTTGCCCCTATTTCCCAAAAATCAGTTAATGTCGAGATGACTTCCTCATAGCTACCAACAATAGAAATTGAATTAGATGGGTTAACTAAACTTAGACCTCCCCAAAGATGATCATCTATCCACATACTATCTTTTGTAATTAAATCTTTGTATCGGCGAAGTCCAATAGAATCTGCATTATCTAAAAATAGCTTAGTCATCCGCTTTAAGGCTGCTGGTGTTCTCTCAAGTAATTCATATGCTTCTTTATATGCTTCTTCCGAAGTCTCACGAGCAATGATGTCTACTAAAATAGCACCTGGAATTTTCTCGCGCCCATATTGCTTAGCGTAATTATTAACTGTTTGATAGTGTTCTCTAAGACTTTTGCGGTCTGTTGCATAAAGTATATAAGCATCACCATGCTCTGCAGCTACTCTCATTGCCTCCTCGGAGGACCCCGCTACAAAGTAGCGGGCACTTCGAGAGAGATCTTCCTTTGGATAAATATCACTATTTTCTACTTGATAAAACTCACCTTTATAGCTAGTTACTCCTCGTCTTAATTGTTGTAACAGCTCAATATATTCTTTTGTCCTAGCATATC
>Ga0102589_1002369_pt1 | contig 22114 bp, 20 predicted proteins | sample AraplaMF_Col_mLB_FD_76858 | JGI IMG/M metagenome (GOLD analysis project Ga0102589, IMG submission 76858) | Arabidopsis root microbial communities from the University of North Carolina, USA - plate scrape MF_Col_mLB | ecosystem: Host-associated > Plants > Roots > Endosphere | place: USA... | reverse complement strand
ATGTAGGTTGCATACTCGGGCGCCACTTGCACGCTTAATGTTGCGATGGAAAGATTTGCCGAGCGCAATGCGGGAATGTGAGAGAAAACTCGCTGCACTCGCGTGATCGGCATGATCGCCTCCATCGTTTCATCCTGTTATTCCTCGAAGAATAGAACATAAACAGGCTGTGACAGAACAAGCCTTGTTCCCGCCAATTAGAATGTCCTCGGGGTGGCTAGATCAGGATGTCGGGTCAGTGCAGCAGGCTTCTTCTTCCTGGATGCCTTTCGTGGAGGTCAACGGGCTGTATGACCTTGCATCGGTCCAGTTCCCGCATGCTCATGGTCCCAATCCCTGTCCGTGCATCGCTGCCTCCCGTAGCGCCCGGCGAAGCTGAAGCCTACGGGACAACAGAGGTGACATCTCTAATCATCGCAAAGGTGACAATACTAATAATGGCCAACAGATTCAAAACGCATAATGCATATTATGTTAAATAAGATTAGCGAGTCCCAATGTAGAACCGCGCTCCCAAACTCCATCGCCGCCCCAACACTCCCTCCCACAACTCCCAATCCCCAATCCCCAAAACTCAAAAACCCACCTTCAACCCATTTGAACAACACCAACAGCCGCAGCCCCGCAGCACAGCTTTCACTACCGCTATAGTCCTTCCCAACCGCAAGCAATTGCGTTCACATATTTTGTTGGAGTGCTCATGGCTGCTGCCACCGGATTTGCCCCCAAGGCCGAGATTTCGGCGTTTGCGTTTGTGGCCGGTTTCGTCGATGTGGTGGGCTTCATCGCGCTGGCCGGGCTGTTCACTGCGCACGTCACCGGTAACCTGATCATGATTGGCGTGGAGTTTGCCGGGGGTGCCGATGGTCTGTGGCTGAAGGTTCTGGCGCTGCCAGTGTTCGTTGCCGCCGTGGCGACGGTGCGGCTGGCCGAAAAGCGTCTGCTGGCGCGGGGTCGCGATCCGGTTGCGCCGCTGGTGGCCGTGGAAACCGCGCTGTTGCTGCTGTTTGCCGCGGCTGGTTTGTGGATGCAGGCGCAAGGCGGTGGTGCCGCGTCTGGCCAGGCCATGTTGACCGGTTTGCTGGCCGTGGCGGCCATGGCGGTGCAGAACGCGCTGTCGCGCACGTCGCTGGCCGAACTCGGGCCTACGACGATCATGACGGGCAACAGCACGCAGGTTGTGATCGATATCGTCGATCTGTTCTCCGCCACCCCCGAGACCCGGCCTGCCCTGCACGCCCGGCTCGCCAAGATGGTGCCGAGCGTGGCGTCGTTCGCGCTGGGTGCGATTTCTGGCGCCTTGCTCTATACGTTGACCGGATTCCTGGCTGTGGCGCTGCCCGTGGCCGTGCTTGCGGCGCTCAGCGTCGGCCGGTTCCGCACGAGCCAGCGCGTCGCGGCGCAAGGCTAGGCTGCCACTGCCGCGCAGCGGATGCACGGTGCCGTTTACCTTTGCGGCGGCAGCCGTGTATAAGTCTTCCTTATTTGAGCCGGGATCAAGAATGAAGACGACGATCGACGAACTGCTGGCCTTTGCGGCCGTGGTAGACACAGGCTCGATCACCGCTGCCGCGGAACAGCTGGGCCTGACCATCTCGGCCACCAGCCGGACGCTGAGCCGGCTGGAGGAAAAGCTGCAGACCACGCTGCTGCGTCGTACCACCCGTCGGCTGGAGTTGACCGAGGAAGGCGCCTCGTTCCTCGAACATGCGCGCGCCATCCTGGCGATGGTCGATGCAGCGGAGGAGCAGATGGCGGCACGGCGCATGCGGCCCGTCGGTCGTCTGCGGGTCGATGCGGCCACCCCGTTCATGCTGCATGTGATCGTGCCGTTGGTGGACGGCTTTCGCGAGCGCTACCCCGACGTGGAACTGGAGCTGAACTCGAACGAGGGCATCATCGACCTGATCGAAAAGCGAACCGACGTGGCGTTCCGGATTGGCGCGCTGAAGGATTCCACACTCCATGCCCGCCCCATCGGCACCAGCCGCATTCGCGTGCTGGCAAGCCCGGACTACCTGAAGCGCCATGGCACGCCAACCAAACCGGCGCAGCTGGCCCAGCATGCGCTGCTCGGCTTCACCCAACCCGAGTCACTGAACGAATGGCCGTTGCGCGGCGACGATGGCAGCCCCGTCCACATCAAACCCACGGTGGCATCTTCCAGTGGCGAAACGCTCCGCAGCCTGGCCCTGGCCGGCCAGGGCATTGTCTGCCTGTCCGATTTCATGACGCGCGCAGACCGCCACGAAGGCCGGCTGGTGCAATTGTTCGCCCGGCAGACGCTCGACGTGCGGCAGTCGATCAACGCGGTCTACTACCGCAACACCGCCCTCGCCTCGCGCATCACGTGTTTCGTCGATCACGTCGTGAGTGTGCTGGGCCGCAAACCGTTCGACGAGTAACGCGCCGCCCTATTGCCACAGGAAAGGATCCGCGCTCATGGAGCGTCCGCGGGGCGGCCCGCGTCAGCGGTGCCAGGGCGGGCGACGCCCCGCTCGTCTTCCTCGCGCCATTGGCGTTGCAGCCGCCGCAGTCGCCGCAGCATCGGCATGCCCAGGCGCCATGTGCGGCGCGCGGGCCGGTGTAGATGCGGATCGACCAGCAGGCTCAGCGCCCGCGCATAATCGCGCACGAGCCCGGGCGTCCACGCCATGGTCTTGCCGCGCTTGCGGATCTGGGCGGCCAGCCAGAGCTCTGGGGTCAGCATCACTTGCAGCAGAACGCCCCAGCCATGCGGGCCGGCGCGCTGGCGCAGCAATGCGCCCTCCACTGACGCCTCCAGCCCCCGCGCCACGCTCACCGCGCAATTGCGGTACGTGAGGTTGTAGGTGGTGTCGGCGCGCCAGGCGTGCCAGAAGCGCTCCAGCCGTGCCGCGTCGTAGTTGCGCAGGTGCACCCGCACCGTGGAATGGCCGCGCCGCGCGGCTTCGGCCGCGTAGTCTGGCTCGAACATGCCGGGTACGTCGTTGTCCGCCGAGGCCCGCAGCGCCTGCGTCACGCTGTCGGGGTTGCGGTTGAGCGGCGTGGCGGGGTCGAAGCTGATGTAGATGCCTTCCGCCGATTCCAGTGCGGTGTGGCCCGTCCAGACTGCGCCCTGGCTGTCGACGGCCGCGATATAGCGGTTGATCAGCGGGCGGCGCCGCAACGGTTGTTCGCCCGAACCGGATGGCGTCCAGACATGCACGGTCAGCCCGGTACTGCCGCCCGCCCGCATCGGCGCCGGCGGGGGATGCTGCGGAAACAGCAGCGTCTTGGTGACCTTGTGCACCGGGGCCTGCGCGGCTTCGCTCCATGGCGATACCGGCTCGCCCGTGGTAGACCCGGCCGGCTCGGAGGGGTGCGTTGCCGCCCCGCGCCGCCGCTGGCCGTGCATCAGGCTTTCGATGGTGGCGGTGGCCGGCACGCGCATGGCCCGGTACGCCAGCATGACCATGCTCCATCCGCCAAACAGCAGCCACAGTGACAGCGCATACGGCACCGTGCCCTGGTAATGGGTGGGATAAGGCTGGTAGAAGAAGATGGCGATGAGCAGTTCCAGCACGCCCATGCCCACGGCCCAGCGCCAGCGCGGAAACCGCACCACACTGGCCGATACGCACTGCAGCAGGCCGTCCACCAGGAACAGCGTGCCGAAGATCATCGACAGCCAGAAATGGCCGTGATGATGGCCGGCCAGCACCAGCGACGCGGCCAGTATCAGCGCCAGCCCCTTGAACGTCCGCATGGCGCGCATGCCGCCCGCGCCCGCGAACGCCATCACCAGCGTACCCGCTCCACCCGCCAGCAGCAGTAGCGCGAACAGTTCCAGCGGGAAATACAGCGCCCCGTCGAGCCCGTCCGCAAACAGACCGATGCCGGCCAGCAGAAAGCCGATGCCGAGCCAGAACATGCCGCGCGCGCGCTCGCGCAGGTAGTCGAACCCCAACAGGATCAACACGAGACGGATCATCGTTTCCCCCGGCTGTACCCTCCCCGCGGATTCTAGTCACTACATGGCGCCCGCGCGACCTTGTCTCGTCACGCCGCGCCCACGCCGTCGGCTTAGAGCGGCCCGCCCTTGCCGGGGCGCATGGTTGCGCTTTCGAGCAACTGCTCGTGGATGAACGAGTGCAGCAGCAGCGATTCGCGCTCGGCATATGTGTCGAAGGCCACGCCCACGTGGTGGAACGCGTCGGTGGGGTCGGCGTCCGGGTCTTCGCGGGTCCAGCCTTCCACCGACAGCTTCTTCTTGAGTCCGGCGGCGCGCAGCGTGAACTCCAGCCGCACCGCCTGGCCCGGAATCGCCACCTCGCGCGAGGCTGTGGACACCGAGGCGCCCCCGAGGCTGAGGTCGGTAATCAGCACGGTCTGCGGCGAGGTCTTGTCGTCCGCCAGCGACAGCGAGGCCACCAGGCGTACCGGCACGCGGATGCTGCCGCGCATCTCGCGCGCTTCTAGGTGCCGGATCTCGTCGAGCATCCAGTAAGGGAACGGCGTGCGCGAGGTGGCCTGCACCCGGGCCGAGAAACTGTGGATGCTGGTGCCCGAGAACCCGCGAAACAGCACGGTCTCGCCATCGGCCACTTCCATCACGCCGCCTGCCAGGCCGGGCCAGCCGATGAACGCTGCCCCTTCGTTGAAGCCGATCAGACGGCTGACGGCGGCGCGGTGGGCGTCGCCGGGGCGCTTCACGTGCAGCAGCGTGCCGACGAGCAGGCCGTAGCGGTCGTGCCAGGCGGCGTTGGGCGCATCGGCCCGCAGCGGCGCCATGTCGTCGGCCCAGAAGCACCGGCCGCCCCGCAGTGCGAGGGTGCGCTCCTCGGCGCTGCGAAAGACGGTGCCCTCGTCGGCCACCGGAAAGCCCAGTTCATCGACGAGCGCCGACTTGAGCGGGCTGCCCAGTTCGATTTCTTCGGCCTGCACTTCCCTGCGCATCGCTCGCACCCTTATGTTGTTTTTTCAGATTTTTACAGTCGCCACTTTAAATTTTCTTTGCCCCTTGGACAACGGTCAAACGGCGCTGCTATATTGCCCTGAACCATTTTCGCCCCCAGGCCATCCTGACCCATGGCACGCTTGCTTCCGCTCGGCACATTGGCTGCCCTGCTCTCTGGTTGTGCCGGCGCCCCCTCGTTTGCCCTGTTCGGCGCCTATTTCCCGCTCTGGCTGCTGAGCGCCCTGATTGGCATCCTGGGCGCCGTGATCGCCTGGCGCGTCTTCATTGCCACCGGCTGGGCGGAAACCGTCCGCTTCCAGTTGCTGGTCAATACGGCTATCGGACTCATGATTGCCGAAATCGTCTGGCTGATCGGCACGGGGCACCTATGAAGATGGCAGGCATACGCGGCGGCACGGGGCGCGGCAAGGTGATTGCGGTGGTGATCGTCGTGCTGGCGGTTGCGCTGTCAACTTACGCCTACCAGCGCACGGCCCGCTATCCCGCCTCCGACGATGCCACGCTCGACGCGGATCTGGTGCACGTGGCGGCGCCGGTTGGCGGCCGCATTCTGCGGATTCCGGTGGCCGACAACCAGCGCGTGGCCAAGGGCGATGTGCTGTTCGAGATCGATCCGGTGCCCTACCGGCTGACGCTGGCCCAGGCGCAGGCAGACCTGGAACTGGCCCGCGCGATGCTGGGCACGCGCCAGCGCGCGATTGGCACCGAGCGTGGCACCGCCTCGGTGGCCGCCGAGCAGATTGCGCGGGCCGAGCAGAACTACGCGCTGACAGCCCTCACCGTGGAGCGGCTGCGTCCGCTGGCGGCCGACGGCTACGTCCCCAAGCAGCAGCTCGACCAGGCCGAAGTGGCATGGCGCGACGCGGCGGTGACGCTGAAGCAGGCCCGCATGCAGCGCGCCACCACCGCGCAGGCGGTGGGCACCGAGGACGATGCCATCGCCACGGTCAAGGCGCGCGAAGCCGCCGTGGCCATCGCCCAGCGCGCAGTGGACGATACCGTCGTGCGCGCGCCCCACGCCGGCCGCATCAGCGGGCTGCGCGTGCTGGCCGGCGAGGTAGTGCTGCCCAACCAGTCGCTGTTCCTGCTGGTCCACACCGGCGAATGGTTTGCCGTGGCCAACTTCCGCGAGACGCAACTGGCGAATACCCACGTGGGCGATTGCGCCACGGTGTACTCGATGATCGACCGCCGGCAGGCGCTGCGCGGCACCGTCGATGGCATTGGCGTCGGCATTACCGACACCGACCGCATCAACCTGCCGCGCGCGCTGCCTTACGTGCAGTCGTCGGTGAACTGGGTGCGCGTGGCGCACCGCTTTCCGGTGCGCATCAAGCTCGAAGCGCCGCCCGAAGCGCTGGCCCGGGTGGGCGCGAGCGCAACCGTCGAGGTGCGGCATGGCGCGGCCTGCCGCTGACGGCGCGCGGGCCAGTCTGTTCGGCCGGCCTGGCTGGACTGCATGGCTGGCCCCGCTGCCGGGCCGGGCGGAAGCCACCACGCGCGTGGCGGTGGCCAGCACGCTCACCGTGCTGATCACAGCGATCTATGGCACGCCGGAGGCCGCCATTTCCGCGTACGTGATCTTCTTCATCAACCGTGCCGACCGCACCACCAGCATCGTCATGAGCGTGGCCATGCTGGTGCTGGTCAGCCTGATCGTGGCGCTGGTGATCGGGCTGGCCACGGTCACGCTCGACGACCCCATGCTGCGTGTGGCGTGCATGGCGCTGCTGTCGGCGGTGCTGCTGTTCCTCACGTCGGCCAGCAAGTTGCGGCCCGTGGGCGCCATCGTGGCAATGATCGTTGGCTTCGGCCTCGATGAACTGGGCCTGGTGCCCGCTGGAGAACTGGCCACGCGCGGCCTGCTGTATGCGTGGCTGATGGTGGCGATTCCGATTGGCGCGAACGTGCTGGTGAACCTCGCCATGGGGCCGGCGCCGCGTGGGCTGGCGTGCGCACGGCTCGCGCATTGCCTGGAAGTGGCGGCGCGGAGCCTGCGCGCGCCGGCATCCGGCGCCGAAGATCTGCGTGACGTGCTGCGTGAGGTGATGCGCGACGGCGTGCAACCGGTGCCCGGCTGGCTGCGGCTGGCCAGGTTCGAAGGCAACCTGAACGATGCCGATCTGGCCGCGCTGCGGCAGGCCACGGCGTCCACCACGGCCATCCTGCTGGCGGCCGACGTCTGCGCACGGCAGGCCGAGGCGCGGCTGCCCGCCGGCCTGGTGGCGCCGCTGGCCAATACGCTCGACGAGATGGCCGCCATGCTCGCCGCGGGCGGCTATCCGGTCGACATCACGGTGCCGTGGCCGCAGGCGGCCGGATTGTCGCCAGTCCAGCAGTCGGTGGCCACGGCGCTGCGCACGGCCATCGAGCGCTACGCGGAGGCCGATACCGCCGCGGACGTGCCAGCCGCCGCGCCGGCCAAGACCGGGGGTGGTTTTCTTGACGCCGACGCGTTCACCAATCGCGCTCACCTGCACTACGCGCTGAAAACTACCGGCGCGGCCATGTTCTGCTACCTGCTCTACCAGCAGTTGAACTGGCCCGGCATTCATACCTGCTTCATCACGGTCTACCTGGTATCGCTCGGCACGGCGGCGGAATCGGTGGAAAAGCTGACGCTGCGGCTGGCGGGCTGTCTGGTGGGTGCCGTGGCGGGCACGGCGGCGCTGGTCTTTATCGTGCCGCACCTCGACGGGGTAGGCGGACTGCTGGCGCTGGTATTCGCGGGCACGTGGCTGTCGGCGTGGGTGGCGCAAGGCTCGCCGCGCATCGCCTACGCCGGCTTTCAGATCGCGTTCGCGTTCTACCTGTGCGTGATCCAGGGGCCGGCGCCCGGGTTTGACCTGACCATCGCGCGCGACCGCGTGATCGGCATCGTGCTCGGCAATCTGGTTGTCTATCTGGTGTTCACGCGGGTCTGGCCGGTCAGCATCGCGGGCCGCATCGAGTCGGCGCTGGCGGCGCTGGCCAGCCAGTGGCGGCAATTGATCGATGCGTCGCAGCCCGCGCTGCGCCGCCAGCATGCCGCCAGCGCACTGGCCCTGCAGGGCAGCATCGCGCAGGACCTGGCGCTGGCCCGCTACGAGCCGGCGTCGGTGGGCCCGACGTCGAGCTGGGTCGAGACCCGGCGCCACCACCTGGGTCGGCTTGATGCCGTGGCGGGCCCGCTGTTCCTGCTGGCGGAACGGTTTCCGGGCGATCCGGCCGTCGCCGCCCGCCTGCGGGCCATCCACGCTGGGGTGTCGCCGGGCAAGATGGCCCAGATGGCGCAGATGGCAGCCACGGGCGAGCCCGGCGGCACCGGCGACCCGGCACGCAACGCCCTGCTCGCTTTGGTCGACAAACAGCTGTCTGAAACGCCGCCAGCCGCCTCCAATTCTTCCGCTCCGCCTTCCTCTCCCCATGCGCAACCCTGACCTGCCGGTACTGAGTCCGATGCTGGCGGCGCTGGCCCTGGCGGGCTGCGCCACCTCGGCAGTGGACCTCGCCCCGCCGCAGCCAGACCGGCCTTGGCAGCCGACAACCACCGCCGGCGGCGAGATCGTCGCCGGTGCCGCCAGCCAGCCGGCGCCGCAAGACCGCCCCTCGCGCTACGTGCTGCCAGCCAACAGCGCGCTGGCCACCATTGCGCCACCTGCCGCGCTCGATGCCGGGCACGCCTACACGCTGGCCGAACTGATCGACCTCGCGGAGTCGTCGAACCCGCTGACGCGGGTGGCGTGGAACGATGCCAGGAACGCCGCGCTGGCCACCGGCATCGCGCGCAGCACCTATCTGCCGCAGCTATCGGTGGCAGCCATGGGAGGCTGGACGAACGGGCGCCTCTCCACGCCCACGCCGGTGGGTCAGGCCGGCGCGGACATCTCGCACCACGGCGGCATCGGGGTGCTGTCGCTGCAATGGCTGCTGTTCGATTTTGGCGAGCGCGCGGGCGTGGTGGAAGCCGCCGAGCAGGCCACGGTGGCCGCAAATATCGCGTTCACCGCCGTGCACCAGCGCATCATCCACGAGGTGAGCGTGGCGTTCTATCGCTACCAGGCCGCGCGCACGCGGCTGGCCACGGTGGATCAGGCCATGGTCAACGCCGATGCGGTGCTGGCGGCGGCCAAGGCGCGCTTTACACGCGGCATCGGCACCGTGGTGGAGGTTGCGCAGGCCACGCAGAACCGCGCGCAGACCAACCTGGCGCGGGTGCAGGCACAGGGCGCCGAGACCGATGCCTATCTGGCGCTGGTCAACGCGCTGGGCATTTCGCCGCTGTCAAAGCCGCGCATTGCCGAGATGCCGGTGCGGCCGCTGTCGCCGGCGCTGCGCAGCTCGGTGGAGCAGATCGTCGAGCAGGCCATTGCCCAGCGTCCCGACGTGCTGGGCGCCTACGCCGTGGAACGGGCCACCCAGGCGCGCGTGAAGGCCGCCGAGGCCGCATTCCTGCCCAAGGTTTTCATGTCCGCGTTTGCCTCGTATGCGTCGGGCGGGTCGGCCATTTCGGCGATTCCGCCGGTCGGCCAGCAGCCGCCGACGGTGAACCTGAACGGCTATCGGTATGGCAACAGCGTGTTTCTGGGCGTGACCGTGCCGATCTTCGATGGCGGCACGCGCTCGGCCGTGCTGGCCCAGGCGCGCAACGACGCCGACAGCGCGTCGGCCAAGCTGACGCGCGCGAAGGACGAGTCGGTGCGCCAGGTGGTGGTCAGCCAGAGCGCGCTCGATTCGAGCCTGGCGGCCTACGATGCGGCCCGCGCCCTGGCCGACGCTGCGCAAACCACCTACGACGCGGCCTTCAACGCCTATCGCAAGGGGGTGGGCACCGTGACCGAGGCCAATCTGGCGCAAAACCAGCTGCTGCTGGCGCGCAACGCGTCGGCCGATGCCTACAGCGCGGCGCTGGCGGCCGCCGCCACGCTGGCGCTGGCCACCGGGGACATCGGCCGCACGCGCTGAGCGGTCAGCCTATTCGAATGCGCTGAGCGGTCAGCTTAGCCAAACGCGTCTTCCATCTGCCGGGCCCGCTTGACGCTGTCGCCGTGCAGGTACAGCGAGGTGGTGGACACCGAGGCATGGCGCAGGTTGTCGCGCACCGTCGTCAGCTCGGCGCCGCGCGCCAGCGCATGGGTGGCGTGCGTGTGGCGCAGCCAGTGCGGGCTGGCGCGGCGCAGCTTCTCGGCCGTGGCCGGGCGTTCCGCTTCGAGCTGGTCGGCGGCGGTGGCAAAAAAGCGCTTGATGATCATCCACAGGCGCGCGCCGGTAATGCCGCCACTTTCCTCCGGCCCGAGGTTGCCGACGATCAGCGTGGCGGGGTCCCACTGCGCGCGCGTGACAGGCAGGCCGCGCTCCACCAGATAGCGGTCCAGCGCATTGCGCGCCAGCGGGGGCAGCGCTACCCGGCCGGCCTTGGCGCCCTTGCCCACCAGGTGCAGCCAGTGGTCGCCGTGCACGTCGGTCTCGATATTGCGCAGTGTGGCGCCCACCAGTTCACTCGCGCGCAGGCCGGTGGCGTAAGTGAAATCGAGGATGAAACGCAGCCGGCAGGCGGCCGGTGCCTCCCAGCCGTAAGACCACTCCAGCCCGTCGGCAATGCTGCGCGTGATCATCCATTCGCCGTCCGAGAACGCGTGCGAGACATCGAGCGCGGCCGTCTTGGCGCCGCCGCGTACCTTCAGCCCGGCAAACGGATTGGCCAGCACGTAGCGCTGCTGCACCAGCCAGCGGAACAGCGCGCCCAGCACTTGCAGCGTATAGGCGGCCGAACGTGGGGACAGGCCATCGGTGAACGGCTTCCAGTCCGGCGCGCTGCGCGGGCGTGCCGGGCCTACCCAGCGTTCGCGCGGTGCCGGCTGGCGCAGGAAGTTGCGATAGGCGGTGGCGTCCTCGGTGGTCAGCGACGACAGCGGACGGCCGCGCTCGATGATGGCCCAGAGCATCAGCCGCTCGGCTTCCTTGCGATAGGCGCGCAGCGTGGCCGGGGATTCATGCAGCGCCAGCCAGGCCTGCACGGCCGCGTAGTCGTTGTCGGCGTCGAGCGGGCAGGTCTCGCGCGGCGCGCGGAACTGTCCCAGCGAGCCATCCACCTCATGCGGCATGCGGCCCATCTGCTCCCACGGCACGATCATGCCGCGCGGCTCTGCGGCAATCAGCGCGCGCGCCCGGGCCGTCAGTTCAGGCCAGGCCGCAAAAAAGGCCTCGATACGGCGCGCTCCGCCCACGCCCAGCCCCGGAATGGCGGCCCACCACTGGCGGCGGCGCGGAATGCGCACGGTCAAGTCGGCCAGCGTGTGGATGTTCTGCGCCCGCAAGGCCGCCACGGCCGCCGGGGCCAGCCACATGCCGATGTCGTCGGCAATCGCCGGCGCGGGCGGCGGCAGGTTGCGCAGCGTCTCGATGGCCTGGTCTGCCGCCCTGCCCTGCCGACCGCGCTCGGTGGCCGGGAATTCGAACAGCGCGGCCAGATCCTCGCGCAGCCGGTAGCGGGCGTACGCGGCCAGCCGGCGCCGCACACCGCCGAGGATGCCGCGCGACGACTGGCCATGGGCGCGCTCGTCGCCGAAGTAGCGCGCAACGGCCGCCCGCGTGGACATGCCAGCATGCCAGGCGCGCAAGGCGGCCAGCGCGGTGGCGTCGGGAAAATCGGATACCGGGGCGGCGGGCGCGGGGGGCATGGTGGTTGCGGTGGTTGCGGTGGTTGCGGAGAGCGAAGGCGTGGGGCGGCTTTTCATGGGCCGCAGTTTAGCACTGGCACCCTGTCCATTGCGATAAGAAAAGTTATCGCAATGCCATTCATCCGGGGCCAGAAACTGGCGCAAAAAAGCCGGGGCGGAAGCTGGCACGATGCGTGCAACCAGCGCTGGGCATGCACATCCACGCCCGCGCCATCAAGTACTTCGACATGATTCGCCGCTGCGGCTCGATCCGCGAGGCCGCGCGACGCCTGCACGTGGCGTCGTCGGCGCTGAACCGGCAGTTGTTGCAGCTGGAGGAGGAAGTCGGCAGCCCGCTCTTCGAACGCATGCCGGCCGGGCTGCGCCTGACGCCGGCGGGCGAGGTGTTCTCGCGCCACGTGATCACGGTGCTGCAGGACGAACAGCGGCTGGCGACGGAGCTGGAGCTGCTGCGTGGCGTGCGGCGCGGCTCGCTGAGCGTGGCAGCCGTCGAAGGCCTCAACGCCGACCTCATGCCCGCGATGCTCACGCAGATGCATCGGCGCTATCCGACCATCCAGATCGACGTGCGGATCTGCGGCTCGGAACAGGCGGCGCAGGCCGTGATCGACGGCGAGGCCGACGTGGGCATCGGCTTCTCGATCAGGCGCCGCGACGGGCTGCGCCAGTGCACGATGGCCCGTTTCGCGCTCGGCGCCATCGTCCCCACCGGCCATCCGCTGGCCGCGCTGCCCCGCGTGGACTTTGCCGCCTGCGCCGCGTATCCGCTGATCCTGCCGCGCCCGGAGCTGTCGATCCATGCGCTGCTGCAGCCGGTGATTGCCCACCACAAGCGGCCGTTGCAGGTGCTGCTGGAAACCTCGTCGATCGAACTTGCAAAAAGCCTGGCCGAGCGCGGCGTGGGCGTGTTCTTCCAGAGCCGGCTTGGCTTGGAGCGGGAACTGCGCGAACAGCGGCTGGTGCACGTGCCGCTCGACTCGCCCACCCCGCTCTACTCGGAACTGGGCGTCTACGTGCGTGCCGGCCGCACACTGCCACCGGCGCTCGATGCCTTCCTTCGGCTCGCGGCGGAAACCATCGAGCCGCGCGCCTGCGAGGACGATCTGGCCCATGCCGGGCCACGTCACCACGGCGACGGCGAGGCACGCGCGCACCGTCTTGACGCCAGCGTGCCCCAACTCGGCGAGACCTGCCCCGCCTGAGTGCCTGGCCGGCGCTGGGTGCCGGCCGCGCCCAAGGGGTGCTCGCATTTCGGCATCACCCCGCGCCGAATTCGATGCTATTCGCAGCGCTGGCGCCTCCGTAGACTGGCTGTAAATCGTCTCCGGGAAACCGCTGTGAACCAGATTGAAGCCTCCGCTGCCCTGGCCCTGCCGCTGATCGACATGGGCGGCTTGCGCAGCGAAGATCCGGCCCGCCGCCAGGCCGTGGCAGATCAGCTGCGCCAGGCCTGCGAGCATCGCGGCTTCTTCTACCTCTGCAACCACGGCATCGACGCCGCGCTGATTGCCGCCGTCTTCGCCGCCAGCCGGCGCTTCTTCGACCAGCCGATGACCGACAAGCTGGCGGTGGACAAGCGGCTGTCGCCATGCAATCGCGGCTACGAGCCGCTGCGCGCCCAGACGCTCGAAGCGGGCGCGCCGCCCGACCTCAAGGAGAGCTTCTACCTGGGCGAGGACGTGCCGCCGACCGATCCGCGCGTGCAGGCGGGCCGCTTCAATACCGGCCCGAACCAGTGGCCCGTGCTGCCCGGCTTTCGGGCGGTCATGGAGGCCTACTACGCCCAGGCCAGCGCGCTGGCGCATACGGTGGTGCGCGGCCTGGCGCTGTCGCTGGCCCTGCCGGAGCAGCACTTCGACGCCTACCTGACCGACGCCTCGGCCACGCTGCGGCTGCTGCACTATCCGCCCCAGCCGGCCAACCCGCAGCCCGGCGAGAAGGGCTGCGGCGAGCATACGGATTTCGGCGGCATCACGCTGTTGCTGCAGGACGAGATCGGCGGACTGCAGGTGTGGGACACCGCGCAGTCGTGCTGGATCGATGCGCCATACGTGCCGGGCGCCTACGTGGTCAATATCGGCGACCTGTTCGCGCGCTGGACCAACCAGCGCTACGTGTCCACGCTGCATCGCGTGATCAACCGCTCGGGGCGCGAGCGCTATTCGGTGCCGTTCTTCTTCACCGGCAACCCGCTGCACCAGGTGGAATGCCTGCCCGGCTGCCTGGCCCCCGGCGAGGTGCCGCGCTATGCGCCGGTGACCGTGGAGCAGCACCTGATGGACTGCTATCGCCGCACCTACGGCTGACACCGCGATGCAACGCCCCCACATCGTACTGATCCATGGCGCCTGGCAAGGCAGCTGGGCTTTCGCCGCGTGGCAGCCGCTGCTCGAGGCGGCCGGCTGGCAGGTGCACGCCGTGGACTTGCCTGGCAACGACAGCAGCCCTGCGCGCCTGGCGGACGCCACGCTCGACGGCTATGTCGCCCACGTCGGCGCCCTGCTGCACACGCTGGATGCGCCCGCCGTGGTGGTGGGCCACAGCGGTGGCGGCCTGACCGCGTCGCAGGTTGCCGAGGCGCTGCCGCAGCGCGTGCGCGCGCTGGTGTATCTGGCCGGCATGATGCTGCCCGACGGCTTCGCGTTCAGCGACATCATCGCCCGGTGCCGGGCCGACGATCCCACCTTCTTCTACCGCGGCGTGGAACCCGACCTGCTCTGGGATGCCACGCGCAGTGCCTCGCGCGTGCCCGTGGCCACGGCGCTGGACCTGTTTGTCCATGACTGCGAGCCGGCCGCCGCGCGCGACGCCGCCAGCCGTCTCTGCGCGCAGCCGGAGAGCGGCCGCAAGGTGCGCAACCGGCTTAGCGCCGCCCGTTATGGCGCGGTGCCACGCTTCTACGTGGAATGCCTGCGGGACCGTTCGGTCACCCTGCCGCTACAGCGCAAGATGCAGGCGCTGTCGCCGGGCGCACATCGCATCAGCCTCGACTGCGGCCATGTCCCGCAACTGGCTTGCCCCGACGCGCTCAGCGCCGCCCTGCTCCCGCTGCTGGCCGACATCCGCAGCCCCGCCCAACTTCCCTGACCCCACGAATGCGAGCCCCCGTCATGACCCTGCGTACCCTGATTGCCTCGATGTTGCTGGCCGGCGTGGCCGGCTCGGTCCACGCCGCCGACAAGCTCACCGTCCAGCTCGACTGGCTGCCCGGCGGCGACAAGGCGTTCGTCTACGCCGGCGTCCAGCAGGGCTTTTTCAAGGAGGAGGACCTGGAACTGAAGATCGTGCCGGGACGTGGCTCCGCCGATGCGGTGACCAAGATCGCCTCGGGCGCCGCCGATGTGGGCTTTGGCGGCATCGCCGCGCTGATGACGGCCGCCGCGGAGGGCAAGATCCCGGTCAAGGCCGTGATGTCGCTGTATTCGAACCAGCCCGATGCACTGTTCACGCGCGCCGGCAGCAAGATCCGGACGCTCAAGGACATGGAAGGCAAGACCGTGGCGATGCCGACGTTCTCGTCTTCGAACGCGCTCTGGCCCGTGGTGCTGCAGCGCAACGGCATCGATCCGGCCAAAATCAAGGTCATCAAGTCTGATCCGGCCACGCTGGCGCCGATGCTCGCGCAGGGCCGCGTGGATGCCACGATCAACTGGGTGACGGTGGCGCCGGCGTTCAGCGCCGTGCTCAAGCAGGCCAACCAGGAACTGTCGGTGCTGCCATGGACGCGCTTCGGGCTCGACGGCTACGGCTGGTCGGCCCTGGCCAGCGACAAGACCATCGCAGAGCGCCCCGAAGTGCTCAAGCGCTACCTGCGCGCGCTCAACAAGTCGATCGACTACGCGATCCAGCACCCGGCGCAGGCCGCCGAGGCGCTCAAGGCTGCCGTGCCCGAGGCCGACGTGGCCGTGGTCAAGGCCGAGTTCGAGTCGTCGGTGCCGCTGCTGCGCAACGACATCAGCAAGCGCGACGGCCTGGGCAAGTTCGACCCCAAGCTGCTGGCGGCCACCTGGGGCTGGGTGGCGCAGTCCATGCAGTACGACGCCGGCAAGATCAACCCGGAAACGCTGGTGGACCGCCGTTTCCTCGCTCGCTGACCCTGGCCGCCCATGCAACATGTCATCGACCTGAGCGCGGTCACCCAGACGTTCGTGTCCAGCGACGGCAAGCCCGTTACCGCGCTGGAAGGCGTAGACCTGCATTTGCGCCGCCACGAGTTCGTGTCGCTGATCGGGCCTTCCGGATGCGGCAAGTCGACCATCCTCAGGCTGATTTCCGGCCTGCTGCGTCCGACCAGCGGCACCGTGTCGATCTTCGGCATGCCGGTGACCGAGCCGCGCGACGAGATCGGCATCGTGTTCCAGAAGCCGACGCTGCTGCCGTGGCTGAGCGTGCTCGACAACATCACCTTTCCGATGCGGCACAAGTACGGGCGCGTGGACGGCAAGGACCAGGCGCGGGCGCGCGAGCTGCTGGCGATGATCGGCCTGGGCGATTTTGGCCACAAGCGGCCCGACGAGTTGTCCGGCGGCATGCAGCAGCGCGTCTCGATCGCGCGTTCGCTGCTGCATGACCCCGACATCCTGCTGATGGACGAGCCGTTTTCAGCGCTCGATGCGCTCACGCGCGACGAGATGAGCTTCGAGCTGCTGCGCATCTGGGGCGAGCGCCCGAAGACCGTGGTCTTCGTCACGCACTCGATCCAGGAGGCGCTGCTGCTGTCTGACCGCATCGTGGTCATGAGTGCGCGGCCTGGCCGGGTGGCCGACATCATCGACGTGCCGCTGGCGCGTCCGCGCAGCCTGGCCACGCTGGCCGACCCGGTGTTCTCGCGGATGGCCAACGACATCCGCATGCAAGTGTTCAGCCGCGCCCCGGCGTAGCCTACGGAGACCGCCCCCATGTCTGCCTTTGTCCATCGCCACGCCAGCGTCTGTGTGTTCCTGCTGGTGCTGATCCTGTGGGAGGCCGCCTGCCGGCTGCTGCATGTGCCCGAGTACATCCTGCCCGCGCCCAGCCAGATCTGGCTGGCGGCCGGCGAACTTGGCCCGGCGCGCTGGTTCGAGCATCTGTCGGCCACGCTGGAAGCGGCGCTGGCCGGCTATGTGGTGGCCATCGCGCTGGCCCTGCCGCTGGCCGTGGGCATCACGCGTTCGCCGCTGCTGTCGCGCATCGTCATGCCGTGGCTCGTGGTGATCCAGTCCACGCCGATCGTTGCCGTGGCGCCGATCATCGTGGTCACGCTGGGCGCCGGCACGCTGCCCCGCGTGGTGATCACCACGATGATCGCGTTCTTCCCGCTGGTGGTCTCCACGGCGCTGGGGCTGGCCTCGGTGCCACCCGAACTGGTGGAGCTGTCGCGCTCGCTGCGCGCCACCACGGCGCGCCAGTACTGGCAGATCCGTATGCCGTACGCCGTCCCTTACGTGTTCTCGGCGCTGAAGGTGTCGATCACGCTGGCCGTGGTGGGCGCCGTGGTGGCCGAGTTCGTCGCCGCCGAAAAGGGGCTGGGCTATCTGATTCTGTACACAACGTCGTCGTTCAAGGTGCCGGTGGCGTTTGCGGCGCTGACGCTGCTGGTGCTCAGCAGCCTGGCGCTGTACGGGCTGGTGCAACTGGCGCACCGGCGGCTGTTTCCGTGGAGCCAGGGCCGCCACGCCTAGACTGTTTGCACCCCCGACATCCGCATGCAATCCGAGAAGAGACTGCCATGACCCCTTCCTCGCTTTCCACGCTGCCGGCCCAGGGCCTGCCGCCCACTGCCGACCAGATTCGCCGTCACCTGCGCCGCGCGCAGGCGGTGGCAGAACGCGCGATCTCGCTCGGGCACCACCCGTTCGGCGCCATCCTGGTGGGCCCCGACCAGGAAACAGTGCTGCTCGAGCAGTGCAATATCGACACGGTCAATCACGCGGAATCCACGCTGGCACGCGTGGCGGCGACGAATTTCACGCCGGAGTTCCTGTGGGGCTGCACGCTGTACACCACGGTGGAGCCGTGCTGCATGTGCGCGGGCACGGCCTATTGGGCCAACATCGGGCGCGTGGTGTTCGGCATGACCGAGCACGCGCTGCTCAAGGTCACCGGCAGCCACACGGAGAACCCGACGATGAGCGTGCCGTCGCGCTACGTGTTCGACCATTGCCAGAAACCGGTGGACCTGATCGGCCCCGTGCCGGACATGGAAGCCGAGATTGCCGACCTGCAGCGCCGGTTCTGGGCCACGCGCTGACGGCGTGATGAAGCTGCTCACGCCCGCCACCCCGCAGGAAGCCCAGGCGCTGGCCGACGCACTGGGCCCGCGCGCGCGCTTCATTGCCGGCGGCACATTGCTGCAGCAGGCGTGGGCAGAGGATAGCCGGCTGGCGCCGCCGGACATCAGTTTCATCGATATCCAGCAGTGGCCGGCCACGCAGCGCATTGCCATCGACGGGCAGACGCTGCGCATTGGCGCCGGCGCGCGGCTGGAAGCGGTACGTCGCGATGCGCTTGTGCTCGCACACGCGCCATTGCTGGCCGAGGCGCTGGGCCAGCTTGGCGCGCTGGGCGTGCGGCGCCTGGGCACGCTGGGCGGCAACCTGGGCTGGGGCATGGGCGACGCCGCGCCGGTCATGCTGGCGCTCGATGCGGAGGTGGAACTGGCGGATGGCCAGCGCGAGCCCATGGCACACACCATGGCCCGGCCAGGCCAGACGCTGATGGTGGCCTTTCATCTGCCGCTGGCCCCGCAGCGGGCCGTGCATGCCGTGTTCGAGAAGGTCGGCTATCGCGCGGCGTTCTCGCCGGCGCGGCTGCGCATGGCGCTGCGCTGGGCGGAGGCGTCGCGCGGCCGCACGCTCTGCCGCGTGGCCGTGGCGGCGCCAGACCTGCGCGTGCATCGGCTGGCCAACGTCGAAGCGCTCGTGGCCGACACCGGCGCTCAGGCGGATCTCCACGCCATCCGCCGGGCCTGCCTGACGACCCTGCCGGCGCCGCTGGCCGCGATGGCCAGCCGGCTGATCGCGGGTCATTGCGGCCTGCTCTGACACGCCCCTTATCGACATGGCCGACCCCACTTCCACGGGCTTTCCCACGCCGCATGCGTTGCGCCATCTGGCCGAACTGGCGCCTGATGTGCGTCCCGACGCCGCCGCCAAGCTCACCGGCAACCCCGGCTACCTGACCGATCGCATCGCGCCGGGCCAGCTGCGCGGCCTGATCCTTGGCAGCCCTCATCCGCACGCGCGCATCGTCCGGATCGACACCCGCGCGGCCATGGCCATGCCGGGCGTGCATGCAGTGGTCACCAGCGCCGACATTCCCGGCCACCGTCACTACGGCCTGCGCAAGGTCGATCGCCCGGTGCTCTGCATCGACAAGGTGCGCCACGTGGGCGACCCGGTCGCGGCGGTGGCGGCCGTCGATCTGGCCACGGCGCGCGCGGCCCTGGCGGCCATCGTGGTGGAATACGCGCCACTGCCCTGCGTGGATGACCCGGAGGCCGCGCTGGCCTCAGAGGGGATGATCGACATGCACGTGCACGAGGGCGGCAACCTGCTGCACCGGGTGGAACATCGGCGTGGCGACATCGGCGCTGCGCAGGCAGCCACCGTCCATATCGTCGACGATGTCTACGACACCCCGCGCCAGATGCACGCGTTCCTGGAGACCGAGGGCGGCGTGGCCGAGCCGGACGGTGCGGGCGGCCTGCGGCTGTTCTTTGGCGGGCACAACCCCGCGCGTGAACGGCAGGTGATCGCCGGCATGCTGAACCTGCCGCCGCACAAGATCCACGCCACCGGCACGCCGGTGGGCGGCTCGTACGGCGGCAAGGATGAACTGACCGTGCAGCCGATTGCGGCGCTGCTGGCATGGAAGGCCAATCGCGCGGTGCGCCTGCATCTGTCGCGGCCAAACTCGGTCGACCTGGGCGTCAAGCGTCATCCGATGCGCATCCGCATGCGCACCGGCTGCGACGCGGCGGGCCGCCTGACGTTCCTCCAGGCCGACATCCTCGCCGATACCGGCGCCTATGCCACGCATGGCCCCGAAGTGCTGGACGCCGCCGTCGAGCACGCGCCGGGGCCCTATCGCTATCGGGCCGTGGACCTGCACGCGCGGCTGGCCTATACCAACAACGGCGTGGCCGGCGCGTTTCGCGGCTTTGGCGCCGTACAGGTGCAGTTCGCGCTGGAACAGCAGATCGATCGCCTCGCCGCGCGTGTGGGCATCGATGGCGCCGCATTCCGCGCGTTGAACCTCGCCGCGCCAGACGCGCCGGGGCCGCTGGGCCAGTACGTAGTGCCGTTCGATGGCCCGCATCGCGCACTCGATGTCGCCCGCCAGCACGCGCTGTGGCGGGGGCCGCATCGCTGGGAGAGCGCCGATGGCCGCTATCGCCACGGCATCGGGCTGGCGCTCGTGCATCGCAGCGATGGCTTTGGCAAGGGCGGCCCCAGCGGCAGCCGCATGGCCCTGGCGCTGGCCTCCGACGGCGTGATCGAACTGCGCTGCGGTTTTACCGAACTGGGCCAGAACCTGGTGGGGTCGATCCAGAACCTGTGCGTAGCCCACCTCGGCTGCGGGCCACAAGACGTGCGTGCCGTGCTGGGCGATACGCGCTACACACCCGATTCCGGGCCGGTGGCAGCCTCACGCGCCACCACGCTGGCGTGGCGCGCGTTGACGCACGGCGCCCAGCCATGGCGCACAGCGTTGCTGGGCGCGGCCGCCGCGCAGCTTGGCGTGCCGGTCGCTACGCTGCGTGCCGGTCCGGGTGGCATCCACGATGACGGGGCCCTGTGCCTGCCTTACCGTGACCTGGCCGAAGCGCTGGGCGACGCTGGCCGCCCCTGCGTCGAAGTCGATCTGCCGCCCGAAGATCCTGCCGGCAACGCGCACGATACGCACTTCGTGTTTGGCGCGTGCGCGGCGCTGGCGCAGGTTCGCGTGGACTGCTGGAACGGCACGGTTGGCGTCGAAGCGTTGGTGCTATGCACGGCGCTGGGCCCCGTGGTCTCGCCGCTTGGCTACCTGGGCCAGATCGAAGGTGGCGCCCTGATGGGGCTGGGCATGTGCCTCACCGAAGACCTGCCTTGCGTCGATGGCCGCTATACGGCGCGCAATCTGGACAGTTATTTCATTCCGACGCTGGCCGACGCGCCACGCATGGCCGTGATCGCCATCGAAAACGTGCCCGAGCACGACCCGATCGGCCCACGCGGCGCGGGCGAGATCAGCGTCAACATTGCCGCGCCCGCCGTGGCCAACGCCATTGCCTCGGCACTGGGTCATCCCGTGACGCGGCTGCCGATGTCGCCCGAGCGCGTCATTGCCCTGCTGGAAACGCCATGCTGATCGACCTGGAACTGAACGGCGCCGCCGTGCAGGTGGAGTGCGCGCCGGATACGCGATTGCTGACGCTGCTGCGCGAACACTGGGGATTGACGGGCGCCAAGCCCGGATGCGAAGTGGGCCGATGCGGGGCCTGCATGGTCTGGCTGGACGACGCCCCGGCCAACGCCTGCCTGATCATGGCCTATCAGCTACAGGGCCGCGCCGTGCGCACCATCGAATCGGTGGCGGCGGATGCCCGCAGCCAACCGGTGCGGCAGGCCATGGCGGCCTGCGGCGGCGTGCAATGCGGCTACTGCACGGCCGGCATCGTCATGACCATGACGTGGCTGCACGCGCAGGCGCCGCGCCCATCCCGCGACGACGCCGAAGCCATGCTGTGCGGCAACCTGTGCCGTTGCACCGGCTACGGCGGCATTCGCCGTGCCGTGGAAACACTGTTCGACTGAAGATCGACGCGGCGGTCAGTGCACCGATTCGCCGCGAATCAGCAGCACGGGCCGGGCCGTCTTGGCGATCACGCCTTCAGAGACGCTGCCCATGATCACGCGCCGCACGCCGCGCCGGCCGTGGGTGCCCATGACGATCAGGTCGGCCGGCCAGGCGTCGGCATGGCTGACGATCGTGCCCGAGATATTGCCCGGCGAGACCGGCCGCTCGGCCAGTTCGGTCAGGCAGCGCACCCCCGCGTTCTCGAAGCGCCGCGCCGCACTGGCCAGCGCCTTCTGCCCCACGCTGATCATGCCTTGCAGGATCTCGTTGGGGTCCACATAAGCCGGTTCAAAGAAGAAATCGCTGTCGTCCACCACGAACAGCACCTTGACTTCCGCTGCCAGATGCTTCGCCAGGCCCACCGCCTGCCCGATGGCCAGTTCCGACGAGGGGCCGCCATCCACCGCCACAAGAATCCGCTCGTACATTGATTCACCTCTGGTTTCGCGTTGTCATGGCTGAAGCATAGGCCTCGGTATGGCATTTAAATTGACCTGAATCAATGGTCTGGCAATCGTCGAAACTTTAGTTTGAGAATCACCAAACCGGGGCGGCGTCGCGATCATCGGATACGATACGTGACGGACCAACGCTTTCGACCTTCACACGCATGACTGTTGCCCTGAACGTCAACACCCGCCTGAAGCCGACAACGAAGCCCCCGCGCGCACCCGCCACGCGGTTGCGCATGGCG